>Ga0157363_1000517_pt1 | contig 29536 bp, 22 predicted proteins | sample AttsexASBM1_FD_111477 | JGI IMG/M metagenome (GOLD analysis project Ga0157363, IMG submission 111477) | Fungus gardens microbial communities from leaf cutter ant in Ribeirão Preto, State of São Paulo, Brazil - Atta sexdens ASBM1 | ecosystem: Host-associated > Fungi > Mycelium > Unclassified ... | reverse complement strand
ATTTTTTTTTTTTTTTTTTTTTTTTTTTTTTTTTTTTTTTTTTTTTTTTTTTTTTTTTTTTTTTTTTTTTTTTTTTTTTTTTTTTTTGATAAAATTACATATCCTAAAAAAATGATTTTTCATACGGATAGAAGTAAAACGATTGTTAGGAGTATAATTGTAACATTTATTAGTTGTATACATATATCACTTGTAGATAGAATTAGAGAATCGATCAACAGTAAAGAGAAAAATAACGAACAACGAGTGACTGACAGATTGTTTTCAATTATTTGGTTAGACTCAAACCGACAGCGTACATATCGGAGATGTCTGATAAAATTTTATTTTTTTTATGGTGCGTTTGTTTTTTAAGGAAGCTGCGACTCTTGCTTTTCGTCGTCGACACGGGTGTGACTTTCTCAATTGGCGATGTAAGTATAGAAGGCAGTGACGGTACTTCCGGCCGAATAATCATGTTTCTTTTGTATTTTTTCATGGTATCTCGTATCATAGTTTTGATGATCTAAATAAAGAAATCAAGAGTAAAAAAAATTCGTTAATTAATTTTCAAGTATTAATGAAAGTATTAATTTAATGAAAAATTTGTATTAATATTAACATTATTAACCTTGTCCTCATTTTTTCTCAACGGTTTCTCGGATTTAGGCGCCTCTTTTGTTGATTGCTCCTGAAGAGCCATGATTTTCGAGATCAACGTTTGTTTCGAGGATATATCCAGTTTACTGCTTGCAGTGTTGGTGGACACGTGTAATTTTTGTGCCGGTTTATGTGAAGATCTTTTTTCGTTATTCGAAGATTTAGTGTGGTTCTATAAAATATGTAAGATTAAATAATATTAATCAAGCAGAACAAAAAAATCACGATGATGTCAAAGTGACTTCAAAATAATTATTAAAAGTCATTCGATCACAATTTATTTTAACATTCATTTTTTAAATTACCATAACCTGGTGTTCTGCTTGGATAATAGTTATATAGATTATAACAGCAAGTTGAATAATCATTAATTTTAGAGAAGAAGGACCAATTTCTCTAATATAATTATAAATAATAATTACCTGGACGTTAATTTTGGATGGAGTAGGTGCTTTTGCTTTGTTGATAGATGTTATATCTGCTGAAGTACTCTTTGTCATAGTATCCGCTTTCTCATCAGAAATCGCCTTTAAAAGCTTCGTCGGTGCAGTCGCTGGAAGTGCTGATCTCGACTTAGGCGAATTAGTGTTATAATAAGAACATAATTCTTGATCGAGCTGAATCTCCAGTTCTTCGATGAAATCGACGATCACTGGTCCAATGTTACTATGTACCATTGGCTTCTTTTTCATCTGTCGATGGATAAATCAAATTCGAATCTCGATCTAGCAATGCTATATCATCTCTTATCTTTGTCTAACTTACCATCGGAGATCTTGTGATTAAGTTAGATTTAAAATCTTGATGCAAACTCCATTTCTTCTCGCAGATGGTGATACGAGTACCCTGAAGCATCAGAGCTGCGCCTAAGTACGGTTGGCAACTCGGCAATCTTTGCTTATATGCTAACTCAAAGTCTCCAGTATCCGCATTTTTATCTTCTCGAAAATCTACCACGACTGTATCAGCAAAAATACAATTTTTTACCCTAACAGTGCAATAATGTGAAAGGAAAATAGTAATGTTTAGATTAGATTGTTAATTACCTTTAATGGTATCTTCCATTACTTGTCGACACAATCGCGTAGTAACACTGGTGGAGTAGCTCATGTCTGGATGACTGTTGATCTCGATCAGCCATACGGAAAAGTCTTCCATGATCATAAAATCAGCGCCGTACAATTCAAAACTGTTTTTCCGTCGATCCATGGCCTCTTGACTAGCCAATAACGAGCCCACCAAACTTTGTTTCATTCCCGGATAGATCTGTTCATCCCACGCATTAGCATGACCTTGAGATCTAAAAAATTTTCATGAGAATTATTCTTGCATATTGCTTTATTTAAAAAAAGAAAAACTAAATGTGCATAAATAGTACTTATAGTTACATAACAGAAATTCTTAAAAAATGCATGATTCTTTATGTGTAAATCATACCTGAGGAACTCTTTGAATGTCGTTGCATCCCACATATTGTCCGCGGGTAGAGCAGAGTCTCTGTCGCCGCAGTTATTGTATTTGCATTGAATTGCATTATTGCACAGGTGAATCGACTCATGAAAATCATTCAGACTGAACTTTTGCGAGCAAAAACGAAGATAGCTTTCTCTGTAAACAAGCAATAAACTTGACGAAATGTCTTTTTGTCTTGGCTGCTATTTTATTAGCGATAATTGCAGATAGCGTATTGTGTTGTGTATACCGTCTGGATATTTATATCCGCAAGTTTGACTACCGAAGAACAGAATTGCGCGTTTTAATGTAAACGAGGCATAAATTGATTATTACCCTACTTTTAAAACTATCATTCCTTACGGTTGAGTCGCTATTGTGTTTGTTAATTGTTCTAGCATAAGCAATGTTACGATATGTCGTGACTTATTTAAATTCTTGATATATTTACGTACTTATACATCCAAAGAGTTAAAGGTTGAGCGCACGTCACGATGAACCATTGTCTTATGTCGAATTTTGTGTGGTGAATCAGTAACGGCCGTTCTACAAAAATAATCAGATTATTTTTAACTGAACGAATGAAAACACCTGCATTAATCAGCTAGCGCTCCATTGAAATTATTAATCGGAAAGTTTTATTACCGATATATTTCTGCACGACATATCGCGTGTCCTGTTTGCCTGTTGGATTTACTTTCGCTACTACGTCCTCCAACTTGTTCATCAGAACAATACCACGTCCCCGACTCTTGTTCCCAGGTTTTAAAATCCATATGTTCATTACGCCGTCCATTTCAATCTGCGGCCAGTACTTCCTCATTTTCTTTAATATGTGCTTTGAAGCCAGAATATATTTCTGTTGACAAGTACGACATATTTTTAAATGATAAAAAGGTATTATAAGAGAATAAATGCTTATAAGTAAATGAAGAGAAAAATATTATTTGCTAGAGTAAATATCTCACGTTGAAGGGCATGTTGGTGCGAATGAAGAGAGCTTGACCGCGAACTATCTGATAACACCAACTGATAAACTGATCCCATTGATGAGACCAAACCTTTTCACCTTCCTGATCAATGTCCTCGTGTGATTGAGCGCTGATATAGTCACTACATCTTTTGATCGCGAAATCAAGAACTTTGAGAGGCACGGTGCCGGTTGATGAACGCACAACGTCTTCATCCTCAGCATTGACTTTGTCCACCAACCATTTTAAGAGACTCAAACAGCCTGTGAGTCTAATGAAGCATCTTTGATCAGTTTTTTTATTATCAACAATTATGTATATTAAATATTTATATAATTTGGATATGTAATGAAAAGTAGTTTTTCTTTTTTAAGTTATCGGCAAACTCTCACCGAAAGTCCTCGATAAAAGCGTGCATCTGGTCGCTTTGACATATGTTGTAGCAACGTGGAAACAAAGTGTTAGCCACTCCAGCTTCGTAATACCAGTGCATTTGCCTGACGTTTGAACACAAGCCCACCTGAATAATTGATTTTCAAAGAAGTACATGCAACTTTATTCCTAACAATCGCCGTCACGCTCGCGAAAAGTGTGCATTTTCGCCAATCTTTGTAAACATCTCTATGCTTAAAAAAAAAAGCAATTTTACGAAAAGTCAAGTTCGCCAAATTTTTGAGAGAAATTATTCGCAAATAGTCTTCTGTTAATATTAGAAAAATCATTGTTTTATCTTATATTATGCGTGAACTGCAAAAAGAAAAATCAGTTGAAACTATAAAAGTGACAACATACTTATTATTATTATTATTATAACTATAAAATAGTTTATTCAACTATACATTAATTCTACATACGAAACTGTGTAATTGTTACCTTTATAGTTACTGCCACTTTTTTCTAAGTATAAAAATTAATGTCTCATTAAAGTTAAAAATAGTTGATGCACGGATGTGTATATGATACCTTAGATGTGAAGCCAGCTCGACAATATCGATTGAACACAGTAGTTTTATTATCTTGGGCAGGCCATCCGGGCCAGTCGGACCCAGTATTCCATAGAAAGTCAACGGTGTGATTGGCGAGCATCCTTGACATCAATAAACCTTCATTTTGCTGATCCTTTAAATTGCCGATTCCAGCCAGTAGAAGCACTGGGTTAGAATCGACGTTGAAATGTTGATCACCTGAAATCATTGTTATCAATTCAAAGACATATTAGATATACTAGAAATAATTAGTCAAATCATTTCTGACTGGATGAAGTGAGTGACTGTGCTCAAACTGCAACGTAGAGGAATGCTGCACCTTGCTGCACTTGAAAAAAAAACTAAAATCGTCCATTAGAGTAATTATAAAGTTGTACGTGATTTATTACCGCCGCTGTTCCTGCGATAAAATTTCTCACACCATCCTCGCTTCAACATGCAATCGCGAATGACCCGTGACTTGCCGTAAATCATAAAAGTATGATGGGCAGCTATAGCGTCCTTCAGAGTTTGCTTAATACGCAAAAATCGCTCGTGAAGGGTTGGTTCTAAAGGCAGTTCTAAAGACGACTCACATTTGTTTTCCAGACAATCTGGTTCCTCTTTGACAAAAATTGTAAACGATATATGATTATAATATATTATTTATATACTTACTCTTGATTATTGATATGAATATTTCAAACCTTTGAGGGATTTGATATCACAATCTGTCGCATCCGTCTTTATCGCCACTTCCTCTCCGGGATTTTCATCTTCATTCTCAATGTTTTCTTTTTTGTCTTTCTTTTCTTCGCTTGAACTTTCCAGATTTGAAGAGGACCCATCCTTGGCATTCATGTAGTGGATCTACTGCACAGCTTCTAACGCAAATGCGTTAATTTTCACGTGTTCTTCATTATTTCAATGGATTTCGGTAAAAGATATACTCAAAGGAAGCGCTATTGTTTTAATCTGAAACTGTTTTTGCAAATATATTTACAATTTAATTATTAGATCAGATCTGAAAATACGTATTATTTCTAATAAAACTAATCTGAACTCTTCATTCATACGATAATTTTCCAGTTCCATACTGCAGGCGATGAGTCCTTCATGTTAATTGTCATCATTTTTTAAAAATTATTAAATGATTTTTACATCTTTAGTATAGTTGCACTTTGACATCTTTAAAAATTATTTGTAAGTATTTATATATTAATTTAAAAAATTGTATATAAATGTTATAACTAATTATTTAATACTCCTAGTATTCCAAAGAAAAAAAATGTGCACAACACAAATGACTCAATCATATGTGAGGATTATCTAATGTTCAGTATAGAAAAATTCTAGAACTATGTTCAAATTTCCACCACTCACATATTATTTTAACTCTGTATTCTCTTATTTATTAAATGTTAAATAAGGATAGTATAATATCTTTGGAGCACTCGGGGGGGGAGGGGAGAGGGGAGGAATCTGAACGCGACCCCAAAAATATAATTTAACACGAACAACGCGAGAATGAAGAGCATGTGTTTAGTTTTTAATAAAACTTAGTAGCTTGTAAAAAAGCTCACTGCGTCACTTCTGATACCTGTTGAATCCTCGTTGTTGTTCCAATAAATACATTTTTCGCAGATATCAAAGAGTAAATGTATTTGCAAGACCAATTAATGACGTTGTTTCGAGGATCAAGTGAAGAATTAGTAGTCGCGAGGTAGATCGGTAGATTATTCGGAGATTGAAGATGAAAAACACTCCCGGATGGAAGTGGAGGCAAGACTGAACGACGACGATGTGGACACACGCGAGTGAGGTGATAGAATTTGATATTTCGCAGGCGCGCGCCTCAGGGGTGTTTTAAAGCGCCCCTTATCGAAATAGTAAGATCGCACTGATATCAAGGAAATCGTTTAATGAAATCTTCTTCGCTTCTCCCTCGAGCCATTAAAAGGAACCAATCAGCTCGGACTAACTGGAGAAAAAATTCGATTCATAGGAAACTCTTTGCTGTACTGCCTTAATTATATTGTAATAGAATTTTTATAAGATTGTTTTGTTCATTTTTTTCCTTGTAAAGCAATTTTAATATACCCAAAAATAAGTCTTATTTGAAGTAAGATATTGATTTTTACAGGTTTTTTTCAGTAATTTTTATCTCTGAAGCATCCAAATACTATTAAATTATAAAGTTATGATTCGAGAATTGTTATATAAATGAAATTAATACATTGTTAGAGAAATTTAATATTAAAAATATTAACATGTTATTTGAAAGTATTAAATTGTTATTGATTAATAATAATTAATTATAATTATTTTAAATATTGAGAGCACTGTTGTTCAGTATTTTTAAGATTCGAAATAAGTAATTAAACACTATCTTCCAGTAGGTATTAAGTCGGATTTCTGTAAGGATATCCGATATGTGATAAGACATGCTTTCGAGTACTTTCTAATTGTTACTTGAGGGATGCGTACATATACAATGAACAAGGTAAACGATTGCGTTAACCTGGGCAATAATAGCAAACGAAACGTTCCTGGACACGTGAGTCTCACGGGTGGTAGTTGCAGAGCGCAAGGAGGAGCGTACCAGGCACCTCCGCACACCCCCGTGCGACCTCCGGCTCCGTTAGAATATAGGCGAGGAAGTCAAAGCGATCACGTGGTTAATCGGACCACACTTCGTTCCTCGACTTTGCATGCACTCTGACCTACTTACACGACTGCATCTCCGTGACCGCGTGGAGAAGTCGCGGCAGGTGGTAGTTTGATGAATCGTTCGCTCGGTCTGATATCGCTAATTATGAGAGGGCAAGAGAGGATAAATCTCGATCTCCATTTGATAACTGATCTATTTTCGGCAACTAGCCAAATTCCGTTTCTGACACTAAATTTAGCGTTGATCGCGTGTGAGATAAGGCGCGCGCAAGCGCAGCGTTGATTTTCTCACTATACTTTGAAATTTTTAGGAATTTGCTTAACGAAACATTAATAGAATGGAGAAGCAAAAAATTCGTATGGTTGACATATCACTGTTGCTGACGGGCAGCATCGGCGACAGTAAAAGATGAAGTTGCCGATTACGTATCATCGCGTATATATGTGAAAATAATTTGTATAGGTATATGTAGGTACATACATATTTATACAAACATATACATACATGAACAAATTTCCATGAAAGAATTACCGTAAAATAATAAGTTACATATAAAAAAGTAAAGTAAGTTCAAAAGTTACTATTTAAAAATTTCACCTATATGTATGTTGCATCGTTACGTGGATCTTTGTTTAATTTCCTTTAATTCTACTTATTTTTCATTGCATAAGTTTCTTTCACGACTTCTTATCTTATATCGTTGAGATATTATCTACTCTCTTCTTATTTAACTTATAAGTATGTATTGTTATTTATATCGAGAGAATGTCAAGGTTGCGTGACCTCTTTGGCGCATAGTAATAAAAATGTCGCGTTCTTCAACACAATGACGATGCAATTCTCCAAAAATTTTATTCTTGAACTTTCCACTTATTCTATAAAAATTAATTGTGATAAAATTTCATAACATCCATTTATATTAAATTTTTTATTAATTATTATATAATTGCTATTTTCATAAATATGAACGCCAATGATTAAAGTTCGAACGGTTAAAATTCGATATTTCGAATAATGTATTCCTTAAATTTAAAATATGATTGCACGTCGAAACATTTGAATAATGACCAAATTAATATTAAATTCTGTATTAAATTCTCTCAGTATCAATTTATCTCAGATATGACTGTGCGCCGAAATCTTCGGACTTTCAACCCAGGTAGCTAAGCGAGATTTAGCATATGGAACAAATTGATGCACTGCATGTATTGTTTTCAACTTGTCGACAATTTGTTGTCATTGGAATCTAATGAATTGAGTTAGCATCAGAAGAGCAAATAGATTTACGAAATTGTAAGAATATACATTGAGAAATAATAAACTCGTCAACAGTTGATAGCAAACTGACGCCATGCACGCATGATGATGACAACTTGTCAGCAGTTTGCCGAATTCTAAGGAGAACTTTACGTGACATCAATTTGTGGAAACACCTTGATTTTAGTTTGATGAATTGCGAAATAAGTGATAGCAAAATGGCAACATATTGTCCTTATTTGGCTATCTGGGAACATAATTAATTTGAGATGCTATAATAATTCTCCCTAAATTAAATTAAAAAAACTGTAAAGAACTTGTGAAAAATATTATCTCAGCCAGGATTCGAACCTGGGACTTTTCGGGACGACTGTTTTTTTTTTTATATATTAAATGTATTATATATTGCTATTTTCATTAAGAAATACAAATGTATTAGAAGGGACATCGTATATTTGATCGTTTTCCTGACTTTGATATTTTTTAAATTTTTGTCAAAATAACTCGACTAACACTGATTTAATATGTTTAATATGTTTAAATTTTAATTAAATTTATTTAGATAACTATATAATGTCTACGATAGTATAATTTATTATTATGTTTACAAATAATAAATTAATTTTATCTTGTCTGCCTTTCAAATATCTGCTTTTCTTGAAATAACCCAACTAACACTAAATATTCATAGAAAATTCGATTCATATTTTCCAATGTACCAAATATTCCGATACATGAAAGAATTGTTACAAAATATTCAAATGTTGATGAAATGTTGCAGAATATTGTATGAATATTCCACGTATATATCACGAAAATCGCGAGTGAGCAAGTAGTACACATTTCCGCCGTGGAAGAACAGATAAGGTCGTGGCGGAGAACTCGTTAATAAAAATCATCTGGGAGAGATAATATAAGGAGCGCAGCATTTCGCCTGTAAAGTAATCTACGCGACTCCACTATAGGCTGCCACATCTCATACTCATTTGGCTCACCTTCAGCGAGTGCAGAACAATTGTCTACGCATCATTCTTGCCAATTTTTCGGTATACATTAATTCGGTATACATTAATTCGGTATACATTAATTACTGATTTACGTACTCTACTCAGGTGCAAAACCTATTGATTCTGTTATTGATCTCAAATGATCTCAAATGAATCTCTCGCTCATATAATGCCCACCATCAAAATGTACTTTTCCGATAAGTCGGGAATTATAATCTAAAAGTGCTGGGATTTACTTGCACATTTCGGCCGAATTTCAACTTGGTTCTTGCCTCTTTATCAATCCGCGCGCAGCTTAAATGCTGATCAGTCGAAGTGAAGTAAAAGGGGCAGAAATCAAGCTAAAAATCGATTGAAATGTGCAAATAAATGGATTCCAGTACTGATCTAAAAGATTTCGTTTCGCATTAAATATTATCAAAATATATATTTATCAAAAAATATATTTATCAAAATTTTTTACTCCGCTGCTTCCATAGATTACGCTCATTTTCTGTCGTCTTATACGATGCTCTGATATGTTTTTATCTTGTCTACTCTTGTTGTGCTATGTTGAAGAACCATCTTTATTTTTTATCTTTTCTAATTTGTTACAATGCCTTGCTATTACTGAGAGTAATATTTAAATGTAATATTCTCAATTGAACAATATAAGGACCTGCGCACAATAGAACAAATATTAATAACAGGAATAAATATTAAGATTTCAATCTAACAGATATCAGTTACATTGGAATATATGATTTCTGATAGATTGAAATATTTTAGATCTTAATATTTATTCCTATTCCTAATATTCCTCCATTGGGTGCAGACTAGAGATTTAATTGCAGCAAACGAGAATGGATTAAAATGGATTGAAATTTTTTTTTACCCGAATGTATTTCAGCATATTTTAAATAGTGAAATTTTTTTCGATTTAATTGGATTCAATTAGATGCAATTGGAATGAAAAACTGTATTTCCTATTCAAAATTTTGAATTGAACTATTCACAATGTGTGTATTATGCAGAAAAAGCTAATATTATTTTTAGATTGAAAAGCATAGAGATATGCTCCATGCAATTCCTATAAATAAAAATGCATTCAGGATTGAAAAGCATTTCATTTTAACATTCGTGATATATTTCTGAAAATTTGAATCCATTTCAATTCATTTCAATCCATCTCATTTGCTGGGTATAGTAAAAATGAAGATAAAGGCCTCCGCACAATAAAAGGAACAGGGAACAGAGAATAAGAATTTCAATTTCTATCTGAAACTGTGTATTCCACAATACATGATTTCTGATAGATTAAAATTCTTATTCTCTGTTCTTTTTATTGTGCGAGGCCCTTTATACATAGATGTCGCCATATTGAAAGTTAGACCCTAGCACCTCTGAACTTAACAAGCAAAACTATTTAAACAATGTGAATTATTGGTAAGTTATCGTCTATTTGTATCATAAAATTAAATTAATACTTTCAATAATTTCTATATTTTAAATTGTCTATCTGCTATATTTTGTTTACAAATGATCAAGACTATTTCATTATTTTTATAATTAGTAACTATGAACAATAATCAATAAAAACAATAATCAATAAAAACTAATAAATCAGTGTAATAAATAAGATTTTGATTTAATTTTTATTTCGAGGTAAAAGAATTGATTTTTTTTCATGCTTTGTTCTGGGCTGTGTTCCAAATTTACTGCCAATACTGAAAATGCTATAGTTTACGTCACGTGCACTATAGATTTTCAGTGCTGGCAGTAAATTCTGAAACACAGCCCTATTACCATCCGAGAGATCACTCAAAAAGTTATTCTATGTAACTGATAAACATTACTACTGATGCCGTGAGTGTCAATAATGTGAATTGGCAGTGTTATCACTTGGCATTGACTTGTATTTAAAATAATTTTTTGTTGCTTATCACTGGTTAATTGAGACGGCGATAACGAAAAATCAAGATTTTATGGACGTCTAATCTGAGCCTCTTATATTCCACGTGCATTTACATCGCAAAATAATATATTGCAGTCGATGAAGACGGAACAAATTGCAGCAATATGGCAGAATATATCAGAAAAGCAACGTTATTTTTGTTTACTCAGGAATGCATAAAGGAGTACTTCAGTAAATTCAATTTTTTTCACGGTATGTTCGCTCCGATAATATTACATTTTATTTTTATCGCAAGCTTTTTTACGATTCTTCAGTGACATTTTATTTCTGACACGAAAGCAGTAATGTTTCCGACATTTAAAATTTAAAATTACACTCGAATTTAAGTGACTAATTAATCTTATAAAAGTCGAAACTATTCTTATGTAATTTTATATATTGTTGCGCGATGTTTGATTGTTTTGTATATGACATTCAAATTTGTTGGTAACTTGTGAAATCATTGAGATTAAAAATGAATTTTTTTAATTAACACACGTAATCACACAAGTAAAGTATGATTATCTTGAAAATGTTCCAGTCGGATGCTTCAAGATAACATTGAGCAAAACTCTGGGACTGGGCATCATTGGAGGTTCCTTTCTTGGTTAGTATGTTATGTTAGATTTTAGATATAAAGATATTTACTTCATGTTGCTTTAAAAATACATAAACTGAAGTATTTTATGTAACAACTATACTCTTATGCATAATTATCATAAGGAGTGTAGTTTTTTATATATTATTAATGTAAATCCTAGAAAAAAATGTTATATAAATAAACATATTTTATATATAATTATATATAAATGTCAATTTTTTAATATAATTATATACAATTATATATACATTTATGAAACATTTTTTTTTAGGAATATTATTTATTATTACTATTTATTATTCTGATAGCAAAGCTTACGGAACAGATGTTGAACATGGCCAGCTACTAATTTTTGATTGCAGAAAATAAATTGTACCCAGAGTTTGTATTATCTGATATTGTTGGTAAATTGTTGTCAGAAATATGACAAAGCCTGCTGGATATGTTTTGGCAACAGAAACCGAACAAAGTCCTGTATAACTTGACAACAGATTAAGAACAGATTGAGAGCAGAATCTAATTTGAGCAAACTCTGCTTGATTTCTGCTAATTTACTGGCATAGCCTGTCAGCAGACTTTGTCGACAAATTCATAATCAAATGCAGAGACAGATGGCTATGATTTTGTAATAAAAATTTGCTTGATCAAGTTTGCTGTCAAATTGCTAACATTTTGCTATCAGAGTAGTTATATATGTACATGCAACTATTTTGTGTATAGTATTTTATGTTTTATTTAAATACATTCTTATCTCATTTGTCCAGATATGTTCTTATTTCATGTTTCCTAAAAATGTTTTTTTATCTTAGGTCTTATCTAACTGTATACTGTTTTTTATTTTTAGTGAAAGTACCTCAAATTGTAAAAATTCTAAAAAATAAAAGTGGCAAGGGAATCAACATCCTCAGTGTATTATTGGATTTATTTGCTATCACCGCGATGTCTTCCTACAGTTTCTGCAGTAGATTTCCATTTAGGTGATTAATTTTTAAACACAAAAGTTGTATACGTATGTGTGAACATACAAGATTTTCTGTTTTTATATACATTTATTTTTATTTATGTTGGTATAATTAATTTCAGTGCCTGGGGAGACGGAGTATTTTTAGGGCTTCAAACTTTGATCATCGCAATCCTAGTAATGCATTATAATGGAGATACAGCGAAAGCAATCGCATTTCTTTCTGCTTATATAGCAGTGATTTCTACAGCTAATAGTGGATTAACGCCCGTCAATGTTCTCTGGGCATGTCAAGCCATGAATATACCCATTGTTCTTATAAGTAAGGTAAGAAATTATCAGAACTATAACTATTTTTGAGAATTTGTTATTCTTATTATTGCAAATATATATATTGTAAATATTAATCCATGATTTTATATGGGATTACAGTTTATGCAAGCTTATACAAATTATTCCAATGGAAATACCGGCCAGTTATCGGCAGTAACATGTTTGCTGCTGTTCTTCGGTTCTCTTGCCAGAATTTTTACCTCTATTCAAGAAACTGGTGATACCACTATGATATTAATGTACGTGTGTTCCACTTTAGCAAACGCTGTAATAGTAACACAGCTTCTTTATTATTGGAACATAGATGTAAAGAGCAAAGAAAAGATCAAGAAGATAAGTTAGTGAAAGAAATAAGAATGTTTATATACATCTCTCTTGTGTGATTGATGATTTAGGTCAATAAATAATGTATGGTTGCGAAAAAATTTTACGTGAATATTCCACGAACCAACATGATGAGAGGCGAATGCCTGAAAATCATTTTCCATAAGGAATAAATTTTTGAGAATGTCTGCAGGAATAATATATTATACATAGATAATTTAAAATTATAATATCATTTTACAGCCGACAATAGGAATATTTGCTTATTTTTATTAAAAGATATGAGAAATGACAATATATTGTAAAATGTCACTTATGAAGTATACATAATTAGATAAGACTGAATTATTATTGAATGTGTTTCTCAGCTAGCTTGTTAAATTTTTCCAATATAAAACGGGACAATGTCTGTTGTACTTATTTTACAAACTGTAAAATAAGAAATATTTTGTACCTGCTATGTTAAAATTTATTATTGCAAATTCTCGATTGTTATGAAGCATATCATTTATATATTAAATTATTATATTGTTAAAACATGGCTTATTCCAACTGCATTTTTTCCTTGAGTCGCGCAGTTTACAACAAAAATCATATATATTATTTCAAGATCATCTTAATATAATTTGGGGCTACTTTTCCTTTTAGCAGACAAGTTCTTTTTTTTTTATTTATTGAATTCCAAAATGCATGGCAATCGCTGACGCATATGATATATTTGACGTATATGACGCATATAATGATGACGCATATGGTATATTTTATATAAAAGGGATTTTATCGCACGTTGCTCATAATATTTTTATTTATTTTTTAAATAAGTTATTTTTTTAAACATCTTTAGGAAGCAATTTTTAGAGAAACCGTGTCGCGAAAATTTGAAATCATTGGTCGGATCAGATAGTGTTTATTTCTCGATGCTGTTAAAATCTTTCAGTACATACAAAGCTATTTTCGTATCAGGATATTGATCTATAACATTTTCTCTAGGACAACACGTGAAAAGTGAAAAATTTAAATCAATGGTAAAAATTTTTTTTTACATTTCCGCTCTAGAAAAAAGTTACAATTCCCTAAAACAAAATATAAATAAAAATATTTCTTTAAATATACGTTTTGGAAGAAATCTAATAAAAGATCATGCAATTCATGTTACAGGAATAGAGAATTGATTTAAAAAATTTTTTTTGGTGAATCCTCTCTTTGTGAATGCGTCTTTGTGCACAACTTGTACATCTATTTGGCAGTTCTGCTAAAGAAGTTAGAACGACGTTTGTATCTGTAGTTACGGTTCTAATTGGCTGCGTTCAACAGAGAAAACTAATCAGTTGGTGATTAGTGATTCTTTAATATGATTGGTTCTTGCTTTAATTCTTCATTGGATCTAAGTGTAGGAACCAATTATACTGAAGAATTATTAAGCGCTACGGATTAGTTTTCTCTGCTAAACACAGCCATTGGTTTATGATAGCTTAAAGCTCAGTTTCACAACTCACGGTTAACGCTTAACCGAGATTCAACTTATTTCTCATCTCTTTTCAATTAGGGCTATATTCCAAATTCTAAAATCTTTCTCTCCGAGGAAGATTTTACTCTATATGTTACAATATACGTTACGTGTGTTATATATTTCGAATAAAATTTTTCTCGGAGAGGAAGTTTTGGAACGTAGTCTAGAAGAAGAATAAATTAAACCTTGGTTAAGAGTTAATGAGTTGTGCTTAAGGGTACCTTCCAAGAGACACACATGACACGGTGCATCATTACATCCTTCGCCAATGATAAACAAGGATGAGATGATCATTGTGTTGTATTGCAGAGTCGCTTGTTGGAAAACACCTTAATGGCCATATTCATAGTCAGACCTTATACTTCCTTAAATTTATCTTTAGATGCTCAATAGCCAATGAAATAATTCGTAGAGTATTTAAAGATAAATTTAAGGAAGCCTTATATAAATATAAGACTTGACTATGAATACGAGTATAAGACTGTATTTATAATCTTGAATATGTATAAGAATCGATTATGGATACTAGTCTAGTGCCGCTAGATTATTAACATTCCAAGAGATCGTTTGGCAAGAATTATTTCGTCTATGTGGGGCGCGGCACGCCACGGTACGCTTATATGTGTGTAGGCGGCTGGCTCAGCGAACTGCTGGCATTCGACCACATTCGACGTTGTTCGACGTTCGATAAAGGTAGTTGGCATTGCGCATGCGCCGCACAATCGTTTCGCACCATCATCGTTTCCGCTGCGTCACAATCCGTGAATCGTGCGACGTTCTTCGACGTATGTGCTCGCGTTTGTTCGTTGCCGACGATGTCACGTAGCGCGGCGTAATTCTTGCCCGAGTTTCTTTACTGGATTCTCTTCGCGGCACATAAAACGCCGAGGTGAGCGGTAAGTAACACTCGCGTAATATCTGGTTGCGGGCGGTCGAGAAACGTGCGTTGGAAAGGTGGCGGATTCGACGATGGCGAGAGAAATCGATGCGTCATGGCGCCCGATGCCGTTCCCGTAATCCCTCGGATTTTCAACGACCATCTTGTCGAGGAGGAGAAATCAATATAGCTCGCGTATCTTGCCTACATGTGTGTGTGTGTGTGTATATATATATATATATATATATATATATATATATATTATATATACACATATATATATATATATATATATATACACACGTTGTCTTAGATTAACTGCGACAACACTTTCATATGTAGTCGATATACCGAGGAGCATACTTATCTCGACACGAGGTTGGATGATAGAAAGTTTCGCTGACGGCGTGGTCGCTTTGTTTCCGGAGAGCGTGATGACGCGCCAAAAATGCCTGCGACCTTCCAGTAGTTCCACACAAATACCGCCAGACGTTTACTCGACTGTGCATGCGGTAATAAATAGAGACGTGTGAGATGAGTAACTTTTAAGAAATTTGCTGGACTACGGTTCGTTCAGCGGATCCACGTTGCCTTGGTCATTGGATGTCGTGCGCTCAAAAGGGTTTTTTTTATGCATGAGAGAACGGTTAGAGATCTCTATGTAATAGTGTGCCGATATGCCTGTGTCTTTATTTTTTGTTGGATACATAATATAATGGGCATACTTGAATGTTCTCATCATTGCGATCGAAGGGTACGAATAATTCGAACGCGACGATTTTCATAGTCTTGCAGATTAGGTTCGTCTCTTTGCTGAGCGAGAATGGAATCAATGGATGCGCGTCTAGTAGCGCAAGCGTTGAACTACCATGGTCAGCAGTTGCAGAAAGTATGGGAAGGAGAACGCAACGAAAATGAGCTAGTCATGCTCAATCTCAAGGATCCTAGCTTTGAAATCTATCAACAACGACAAAAAACTCTGAGGTATATGTCGACCATGCATTTGAAATTATTTAGACACAGACGCATTACCTGGAATCTGTTTTCATTCTTTTGTTAAAATTATACTTTACAGCTTTGGAGATAGAGGCAAACGTCTAAAGCTTCAACAGTTTCTCACTAAAAAGGCTGATGACCTGTATGATAAAGCAAACTTGGAGAAATCTTCAGACAGTAACAAGCCAGAGCTGGCAGATGAAGGTAATAATTTGTCAATGTCATGTGTGTATATATATATATATATATATATTTTTTTTTTCATTTAAACACAATGTATCTAATAGCACACAATGTCATGTATCATCTTTCAGAGTTTTATGCTACAGTGCCTGCACTTGATACTTTTGTCACTATGGAAAAGTCCCAGCGTATCCGTAATTTTTTGGAGGTAAATTATATACGAATTAGGAAACGAATTAATTTCTAAGTAATCTTATGGCAATTCTAATTTGATATTTACTCAATTTATAGAGTTTAGTAATTGGGGATGTGATATTCGCACAAGTAATGGGTAAAAGCGCCGCAGGTCTTCTTCTGAAGGTGCTTTGTAACTGCAGTGACTGTCCTAGAGTTGTTACTGAATTAGGAGTTAAGGTATGTCAACATGTCAATTTAAAAATATTGCTTTTTAGTGATTTATGTATCATATTTAGTGTATTTCAAATCAAATCTTATCGATTGAATCTACTCAGAAATGTAACGGTTCGCATTGTGATCCAATAATCTTTCGAGTACTCGCAATTAGCCAACTTATATTAGGCACATTACTGTATCTTGATTTTATTTGTATTTAATAACAGATTTTTGCATGTTGTGTTTATTAGGCACTAATACTAAATACGGCCACTGTGCCGGCGGTGGACAAGAAAGGTGTTACAAGAGGCTACATGGCAAATGATCTCGTCTGCGTCGTAGTCAGTGAAGTTAACGTTGAAGCCGAACGAGTTGTTGCAGTTATGAACGTACCTGCCCGGGAAGGGCAAGCACCACACCCATCTATGGGGCTTATCCATTCCGATGATCTTCCAGAAGCTTACAAGTAAGTTAACACAATAAACTAACTACATGTAATTGCAAGTCTACCGAATCCATAATATGCTTCACTAACTCTTGTAAGTTGACTCTATGTATCTCCAGGGGATGTTCTATTCACATGATAAACAATGAGAGCATTTTGTGATGTCACACTTTTGTTCGTTATGTATTACTGTATATAAGAGTATTTGCACTCTGAAATAGAATATTTTTTTTAATTAATTGTGATACATTGAAATTAAATGTGGTACATTTTAGATGTAAAGTCCATACTGATTTTTTTTTTAATTGTATATTGTTCTATATCACAATAGATTATATTATTACACATATAATTTGTCATGTTTTGTTCGTTTCAGTTTGTCTTTGATTTTTTCTTCTTTTTTTTTTTTATAAATAAATTGAAGGTAAGAATAATATGGCATGGTGAAAAAAGAAGGGCGAACTTTTTAACAGAAGCACTGATACTAACAAAATTAGGTGAATTAGTTTTGATTCCTCTTACACATTTTTATGAATTTAGGTGCCAGACACTCTATGTAACGTAAAAAGTTGATAGTCAGTATGATGATGAATTTCTAATGTGATACAAATGAATTCAAACCTTGAGCATTGGTTGACATGGCTCTATTGCGCACATATTCTCTCTACGTTTGTGATATATTACTCTCAAAGCACCAGCCAGACTATGGCGCAAATGACTTTTGAGGTTGAATTTCCAGTATGAGACATTGAGCCTTGAGCGGTCAAAATGAATGCAACAGACGGTAGGTATAACACTGATTTAAAGTTGTTTGGTCTCTTATAAAGATATCAAGTATATATATTTATATATCTATATGTATGTATTGTATTCTTTTAAAATGTATACTAATATAATCTTTTTGCGCAAATCGTGTATCGTAGCAAGAGGTATCCATATTTTCATGTTCGATTGTAATTTTCGTTGTTGAAGGTAAGGTGGAATAGATTTATAATCTATAGAGGAAATATTATGAGATTTGAAGCAGAGACCAAACAACTCGAGTCTTAATCGCCCAAAAACCTTTTTACTTTTAATCCTCAAAAGAATCGCGCCTTATCATAATAATGCCTTAATGTTTAAACTTACAGCTTATATTGACAAATAAAAAAAAGTGATGTCATATTGATAATTGACATCACAAAATGCAAACAGACGAAACTTCTACATCTTAAAAAATTTTTTTGGTCCGCCTTGGAAGATAATATATCAGGCGTGGCTCCCAACCTATCCTAGGGTTATGCAATTTATTTTATCGCACCAAAAAAAACTTGTAAAAACCGAAACCACACCATCGATTGATGATAGGCCGTGTGCTTTTATGTTGAGAAAAAAAAATCCTCTGATTACAAAATACTAGAAATATGCGTCTTAACGGTGAAAGGTGAGAGACGAGTTTACATAATACTGAGGTTGCGTTACCAATGTAAATTATAACATTGAGATTATATTTGTTAATAAAAAAAGGAATCTTACCTTCTGCACCGTATCCCAGTTTCGGACCCCTGCTGCTTCTTAACGGTATAAACGTAGATTTTGAACGATTCTAATACCAAAAGTTGTATAATATTCTATAATGCAATAAAGAAGAACCGAATTAGTATTTAAAGCACTTTTGGCATTAGTATTGTATCATTGATTAATACATGCAGATCGAAGTGAAGAATCACCTTTATGCAGGAATAAATGAATAATTATACTTTATTATATGTGTATGTGGGAAGACTACAGCAAATAATGCACACAAGTATGCATATGCTTACACAGCAGAAAAGTATATGGAATACGACAAGATGTCGAAGAGCAGGCGCACAAATTGCCAAATGGGCGATGTTTTTTATGGACAGGATCAATAAAGACTTGGCTGACATGATTATCAAGTCTTTAGTTTTACCGTTAACGAAGTAGCTTTGGTTTCCTCTTTGGCAAAGGTCACCATGATGTTTGCAATATTTAATAATTAGGTATTTTTTTCTGTGGTGTAGGAAAGCGATCGACAACAAAGGTCAGAGTTATGAAACGCTGTTGGAGAATAGTACTGGCTTCAACAATCCAAACAACATAAAATATCTGTGCGACTTAATCGGTCTCGGACAAGGAAATCATTCCAATATGGTTGGATTGAGGTAAACATAGCCAAAAATTTGTATATTATAAATTTAATATATTTAAGTAACACATACACACCACACACATCTACATATATATGAGATATCCGCCTGAGATGAATAAAATGCTCCGATGTACACACACATACACACACACACACACACACACATACATCATACATACATATATACATACATATATCAGATAGGACATTTTATTTGTCCCAAGCGGATATCTCAGAAATTAATAGCATATTCGATTTACTGACTCGACTCAAGGTCAACTATTTATTCTTTTTAACTTTCTTGTATAGTTTAGCTCTTCTTTTGCAATTAAACAGAACATAGTAAAGCCTTCCAATTCTGGCAATTCTAACCCAAATCCCCTCATCTCTCGCCCGCTCACCCGTTCGTGCTTGTTCCCCACCATGGGTTCAATGCTTCTCTTCTTCGTGGCTGTGCACCGGCGCGGCGACGCGGCGTATTTCGTAACGATCTAGCGTGGTTTCATCGAAAGATACGTATACTGAGAAAGAGACACTAGTAAAAGAAGTCATATTTGTGGTTTATTTTATTTTCGTTTGTTGAGAATCTTTATTGAATTATATTTGCATACTTGTTTGATGGCTCTGAATGCGCGTGGCAGGAAGACTAGAAGGTAGATAGAAGTTGAAGGGGATAACATTGAGAAAGGCCTGCTTATCGTTGAAATCTTAGTAGGAACACGATCACGCGACCATTTGGAAAACTCTGGAACAGATTATTGATTCGGAGTTGAAATAATAAATTGAATATGCTATAAAATACAGGAAAAGTTTTATATAAAAGTTGTTTTCTTGGAGAAAAGAAAGTGGAAATAACAGATTTTGTATATGGGGCATTATTATGATCAAGTCAAGATTAACATGAGTTTTTTAAATAGGAACCATTATTTTTTATTGCATATTCTTGTAGCTGAAGTCGAATCATTTTCAATATTATATAAAATTATATAAAATTTTTTTCTTTCTTAGTTTCTGAGATCGCCTAGAGCGATTCAAATGCTGCATTCTGTATATATACTCATTTATAGATAGACAAACTCAATTACTTTATAAGTCAGTTTGACGTCTAACATTCGTGATCATCATTGATTCTTGTTTAATACTTAATAAACAATAAAGATGAAATTATTCTAAGAGCGTTATGAGCGTCAAGTAAAATACAGGCTACATTATTATATTCCTGATTACGTTTATTGATATGCAGAGAAAGATTTCCACCAAATGAATACGCTACTGAATTGCGACAAGCACAAGCAAGCAAGTGGGCATTCCGAAGTGTCGCTGAGGGAATAGATCACTTCAAGGCCGGTCGTCATTCCGAAGCTTTCCAGTGTCTCAATAAAGCACTCACTGTTGATCCTCGCAACGTTGAGGGTTTGGTCGCTCGAGGAGCATTGTAAGTTTCTGACTGAAGATAACAATATACGCGCGTTTAGTTATGTTAATGTATGCAGAAACGTGTTTAATATACTATGTATTTTACAGATATGCAAATAGTGGAAGTTTCAAGAAAGCGATCGACGATTTTGAGACAGCCTTAAAATTAAATCAGACACATGCGAATGCTCGTAAATATATGGCGGAAACACTGGTTGCTCTAGGACGCAGTTATGAAGATGAGAAGAAATACGAAGATGCTCAAAAAGCATATGAAAATTGTTTGGCAATTGCGCCATATCATGAGGAAGCGCGAAATTCCATTGAATACATAAAATCTAAGACTCTCACGTCATCACTGAACCCTCTGGATACCTTTAAGAACTTTGACACCGAGAATGATGTTGCAGAAAATAAAAAAGATAAAAAGAAACGCAAAAAGGAGAGAAAATCTAGATCAAAGAAAAGACAAAGATGGAGTTCCAGCTCAAGCTCTTCATCCACCGGATCTTCAACTTCTTCGAGTTCCGACTCGAGCAGCTCATCGTCATCGGGAAGCTCACGATCGGCATCTCGATCACCAAATCGTAAACGCAAACATAAGAAAGATCATCGCAGTTCGCTTTCGCCACTTAGCAAGCGAATGGCTCAGTATAATAATCCTCCAGCTGCAGCTGCTACTACTCACGAAACTATCGCACCGGCCTCTTATACCACAAACGCGCGCGAGAAAATGGATGACTACGAAATTAAAGTACGCAAGTTTCTCGAGCAAACCAAGGACGATTCTGATTATGAAGATAAGGCACGTATAAATTTATGAGTTTGCTTACTTGCATATTTCAAAGTTTGTAACATAAATATTAATGTAAGATGTTATATTTATGAACAGGTAAGAAAATTCTTAGAAGAGACAGCAAGATGGAAGAGAGAAAGGGAAAAGGAAAAGAAACACTCTGAAAGCGAAAAAATGAAGAAGAAAAAGAAGAAAGAAAAGAAGGGGAAAGATAAGGAAAAGGAGGACAAGAAGAGTCGTAAAAAGAAGAAGAAGGAAGAACGGAAAAAGCGTAAAAACAAGGACAAACTCGAACGAGATTTAGAAGCATTGAGAAAATCATCTTTGCCGGATTTGGAACAGTTAGAATCCAAGCTTAGTGCTTATTATGCGAAAGTTGAGAAAGACTGTGCGGCGCTTAAAAGGTTGGAATCATTGTTAGAATTTTGTCGTAATTTGAATTTAATATTTTTTTTATTACCTTCCAGTTAAGCAGTTTGATTTCAACTCGTGTTGTACAATTTTTATTTACGCTGTTTTCATATCCTCAGCTATCGCAAATGAATGGAAATCACGCGGTCGTCAGACATCGTATTCTACTTATGTTTTTATATTTACTAGGTATGTAGCACAGTATAATGACATAACTTCCCCTCTTAGCAACGCGGAGAAGCTCGCTGAAAGTTCACGCAAGGAGGAGGAGCTACGTAGAGAGAGGGAAAGAGATGAAGCTTCGAAGGCATATCACGAGCGAGAATCCAGGGTACCAATGACTGCGCAACAGAGAAAAGGTGTGTATTTATAAAATGTATATTAAAATATAACGATGTACGATCTCACCATAATCGTTTAAAATGTTTGCAGAAATCCAGAGGAAGCCACTAACAGACATATTTGAACAAGAATCCCAATTGATTCATCCCGAACCGAAACTCCCTACCCTAGACACCGCTGCATTAAATGCTAAATGGAAGGCTGCACAAGCTGCTAGGTAAGTAATTAAAGATATATGTAATACAATTTTACATTAAATGTAAATAATAAGCTAGAATGATATTGTTATATAATTTCATATTTTTGCTGTAAATTTACATGATTTATGCATGATTTCAGACAAAAGGACGTTTCTTCACAAAAATGGCAAGATGTCCAACCAGATAACAAGAAGGTACAATCTAATGTCTTTGTGGATAGCGACGAGGATGATGATAATGAATTGGAAGAAAGAATACAACGTGCGGCTCTTGAGAAATCTTTGAATATACGAAAGCAAATGCAACGCGAACTTGCTGAGAAAAGAGCACCGCCACCGCAACCTACACCGACACCACCACCACCGCTACCGAAAGAGCCTCCAATGCCAAAGCAAGCGCCCGTCAAGTATCCTACACCGCAACCGCAGAACAAATTCCAATCGTACAAGGATTCTACTATATCTGTGTCACAAACTACACCGACTAAGTTTGCCTCTACCAATAATTTGGGCGGCAAATTTCAACCGATCGGTCAAAATAGCGGAACTGGACATCCACCGGAACCACCGCGTCCTCCGCCAACGGTAAAGACTCAAGCCAAAGGTCCAAGAACCGATTCCGACAGTGAGACTGAACGTCAGCACCGACAAACTCCGAAGAAACGCGAATCGAGCAGCAGAGGCGGCGGCATGAGTAAACGTATGAGCAGGGATCGTCCAGGAAAACGTTCGCGTAGTCGATCTCGCAGTGCCTCTAGTTCCGGATCGTCTAGATCTCGATCACCAAGACGCAGTCGCTCACGTTCATATTCGAATCGACGATCTGGCAGTTATGAGAGAAAGTATAGCAGATCTCCTTCAGGTACATACAGTAGATCACGATCACGATCGAGATCTAGGTCATATACCAGAAGTCGCAGCCGCAGTAGGTCGGGTGATCGAGGTTACTATCGCAAGAGGCAATTCCGACCATACAACAATCGCGGCACGTACTACAAGCCACGCTTCCAAGGTTTCAACAATCCGAATCATCGTGGTGGTGGCAACAATTTCCAGAATCGAAATCGCTTCTACAACAATCAACACAATAATCGTTTCGGTAATCGTCGCGGTGGTTTTAACAATCGCGGTGGTCGAGGCGGTCGTGGTAATCGTGGTGGTAGATTCTTTCATAATAAACAAGGCTTCCGTGATTTTCGCGACAGACGGGACTTCAGGGACCGTCGTGCTTCGTCCCGTGATCGATATAGCGATCGCAGTTACTCACCCGATCCAATGAGGAAGGTTGACGAAGCGAAGGAGAAGATCAACAAGATGCTCGAAGGAGGTGACGACATTGAACATCAACAGAGTGGTAGCGGTGGCACAACCGTGCCACCTAACAAGAGACAAGCTGGGCCCTTGAGCGAAGGAGAAGAGAGGGACGATGACGACTATGAGAGGTGGGGAGAGGGAGAGGGGGGCGATGCAGCTAGTACCAAGGTTGGTTAGACTTCAGGTTTCAACCTACGAAATGATAATCTCATCTTTACGATGATGATGATAACCTGATTGATGATAAAAACGAGGAATAACAGATGAAGAAAATAATGATGATGATCAGCCACGAGAGAACACGCCACGAGCCAACTAACTCTCGTTTGTTGCCAGACTGACGGAGTCAAACCTGTCGATGATAACCTGGAAGGCAAGGAGTACTTCATTGAGCGCATGAAACAGCGAAGCAAGAACGTTTTAATGCAGAGAGCCATTGCTGCTAAGATTTGGTAGTTAGGATCTGTTACCGCCACCATCGCTGCTTCTCTGTGATATAGTCGCTTTCGTTCCATCGCCCGTACTCTGGCTAATCGACCGATTGATGAGGCACGTCAAGACACTTGTAGTTTTGTAGTGCCAATCTCTTCTTATTCACATATAAATATTTGTAATGTCAAAATTTCTATTTTTTTTTATGTAATCTTATTTTTTTCCAGTGATTTAAAATTAATCTGATTTAAACATGAATCAATTGAATTTAAATAGCAGTTGTTTCAACTATACGTAATAACTACTATAATGATTCACTCGTTAAATTTTGTTGACACTTTAGAAAATTTGATATTATTTTGAAAGGGAAAATGTCAAATAGGTTATAAATATTTAGTTTAAACATTAGTTAGTGCATACATTCTTATATCTAGTAAATAATTATAGTTATATTTCAGTTCATCAACATGCAATAAGTACTCATTTAGAGGCTACATATATACAATATAATTGGCAAGTGGCTTTTCATTATCATTTGGATATGTATCTTTTTTGTCCCTTATCAATAATGTACATTTTGGAAAAATTCAGAACTAGATTGAAACGAAAACGAGGGAAAGATGTATTTTAAAAATTCCCCATAAAAGATTAGCAGATCGTCGCTCATATATTCGAATGCCTAACAGCAATATCTTCATTGTCTTTGATTATCGTAATAATTAAAATAATCCTTGTAATAATTAAAGACACAAAATCACTAATGTAAACTTCAAGTCGAACATCTTGATAGAATATTATTGAAAACGGATTAATCATTGCTCCATATTATGATTATATACTTTGAGTTTTAATACGAGCAATTTATTACGGAATAAGATACGTATATATGTTGTATGTAAACGAGTTGGTTGTACAATTGAACACAAATATATAACACTGCAAAAAAAAATAGTAAAACTCGACTTTCCGAAAAAACTAGACATACTCCTTCCTGTTGAAGTATCTCTATCAAGAATCTGCATACTAGTTTTAGTGCACGGTATTTTGATATCGGAGCTTGCATTGGTACCTGGATTATCTAAACGTCTTATCGATGATTGTCGCTATCGTGAACTAGCGACAGCTAATAGCACAACAATCTTGCTTGGAAGAAAGCACAACTCTCATTGGTTGTCGCTAGTTAATGATAGTGACAATTGTCGATGAAACGTAAGAATCGCGCAACAAATTAGTATATCGCGAGTACTTATTGCCGTTTCTACCAATATAGATTAACTTTAGGTATGGTCAAATTTTTACTAAAAATATTTTGAAATATTTGATCCTTCGAATGAAAGAATTTTACGAATTGACCAATCAGAGTATGCTTCACAGCATTTATATGTAACATCACTTTAGAAGGCGGTTCACTTGATACTACAAATGCTTCGAAACTTAATTGATCAATCAAAAGAAAGAATTTTACTAATTAACACCAAAATACTTCAAAGCATTCGTAGCATTAAGTAGCTTTCACCTCGGTTCAACTTTTAATCCTTTTTTAATTCTTAGAATGGAAAAAGAACAATTAAATCACAATTAAAATCAAATTATATTGATAGAAAAAGATAGTATGTAAATTGAACCGAGATTAAAGTTAATCTTACATAGAATCGGGCATTAAAATTGCCAACGTCTCGCACTGTTTTTCATGTATGTGATTGGCTACGTTACATCGTGCACTTAGTCCGCATCCTATAATCCAAATTCGATCTAAATTATTTAGTGTGTACCAAACACTTTGTAGATTATCCGATCTAGCTTTAGGATCTACTATATTCCTCTGCGAGATTCGTTCGTAAGTTGCAAATACAAACAGAATGAAGAAATAAGTGAATGTTCAACACATCTGTTTTGTCAGAAGGATGCAGCAATATAAAAGAATGAGAGAGACTGCTCTACTCGAGAAAACTGTATTTGTGTCTACAAAGACGGCTACGTGTTGCACGATCTCAATGTGTACATCAAGAAAAAAACCGATTGTTTCGAATGCGATTAAATTTTCGAGAGAGAATGCGAAAAAGAAGCTCTGATAAGTCACAAACGAACGTAAGCAATGGAGCGGAGCGATCATTTTCATCAGTAAATGGAAAGTATATAATCGTGTATATAAAATCCTATATATAATGATAATCGCATTCAATAATTATATAATACAGTGATTTTACAACACGTACAATACGATTTTACATACAAGTGATTTTACAGATGCTCCTCTAAAAGAGTCCGAAATTCGCGAATTAAAATATCAGCAAATAAGTTATCGAAAAAAATATATAAATATTTGTTATTCTCGAACAATTGTTTTTGAAATATAAAGATCAATTAGATTGTGGTTAAACGGCTGCCTATCTGAATGTTTTCATCGGTAAATGTTAATGATCGCACTTGGCGAACAGAATCGTTTAACGGTAATCTATAATTGGTCACTTTGAAAGTTCATATCTCGAAAACTAATGTTCGAAACGAAAAAACAATATACTTTATTTTTTTCAAGAATTTACTTGCTGTGGTATTTTGATTCGCTAATTTCAAAAAACTGTATACATAATCAAACAATTCATAATCAACATAAATTGAATTCAAAATAAATTGAATATTGTTGATATCCAGAAATAAAAATGATTACCAAGAGAATGCTGTGGTATAATTTAAATTGGATAAATTATGCATTCCTCAAACGTGTTTGCGCGTTGTTGTGTCGACGCGACGATGCACCTGCGTATGCACGCATTCCGTGCAATAAACGACGACTGCCATTTATTCTCACTCACTTACTCGGACTTGCTGACGTAAAAAGGAGCGTGCAAGTATAAGTTTTATCATATAGAGTTATTTAAATTCCATTTCAAATCCATCGACGCCTTGAAATCGCTCCTTCGATCCGTTTCCACTCCATCGTGTATTCAATTCGCCCCGTCTTTCTATACATAACAATATAATTTGAAAGAATTAGTCGCAATGTTAAAATTCAAGGGACAACGAATTGGAAACTGCAAAATTCGTTCATCATTTTCTCGAGACCGACATCGCGGCACGCGACGCGCTCGTCGGAGGGGAAAGATGTGTCGAGGGAACGGAATTCCATCGCGATGCAACGCTTCGTAAAATCCCACGTTGCTCCTAACTCGCACGAGGCGACTCCTCGGGATGGGATCCGGTGTCGGTGGCATCGAGCTGCATCAAGCAGGATCGAGCAGCATCGAGTAACCATGCGCACGCACACAGAGTAATCTTCGCATAGCGCCAGCCTTCGTATAGCGAGTTCATACCACGCGTGGCGACTCACATGCACGTGGGTGCGCGCGGTCGTTGCTGTTTAATCCACCCCGATCCAGCGGTCCCGGGGGGGATTCTCCTCTCCTCTCCCTCCCGTCTTTCCCCCTCTCGCCATCGCTCGCTCTTTCTCTCTTTTTCTTTTCTGACGACTCTGACTTACTCCCGTGCAAGCGAGCCAGTCTCGGTCGGCCTCGGCCGTCCTTGCCCCTTATGCTATGCAATACGTCTGTTACCGCATCTACTAGCTGGCGCGAAAACATCAACTCGCTTAAACCAATGGATTAGAAAGGCCCGTAGTGATGGGACCGATCCGATTCACGTCTACGTCGCTATCGAGCAATCGATGAACTTTATAAGGGCAGGGAAGAATGCGTAATAAAATTCTCGATTTTTATAGAGAGTCGAGCTCGACGGGCTGAAGAAGAATTTATGGCACGTTGTTAGCACTTTGAAATACGGACACTCAGGAACGGCGATTAGGGTCATTGCAGGAGTGCCTGAATTACGACCTCATTTCAGATAGAATGAGATTGCGGGTGAAGAGAAATATTTGAGATAAATATACGTGGCTGCGTTCTTTCGAGGATCGCCAAAAAGTATTTAAGGACACAAATAAAATTAATACCTATTAAGAATGCGAATATGTTCGTCCCATACAAGGGGCGTTAAAATGATTTTGACGTCAAAGTTCAACATGATTTGTGATTACAACATTTGATTGTTTATTTATATTATATGTTAAAAATTTGAATAAAATTATTTTAACTTTTTGTTGACTTTTGTGTATTCTTTGGGCATTTACGTTTCCAGACACGAGATTCTTATGATCTTTGCCGTTGGATCTCTTTCGACTCTCGCGAATCAAGACTCGCTGGAAAATTCTCAGACGAGAGGTTGTAACCGTGTAATCTCGCATAAATCTGTCACAACAATGTGTCTCGCGTGTTTGTATTTACGCGCAATATCTCTATGTCAATTGTAAGTTTCGCGAAAAGTATGATATCAAACACGAGTGTCCAGTTACAGGAATTCATAGATCTTTTTTTATTAATGTTAATTAACTTTAATTTCAATTTAATTTACTTTTATCTTTTTCTAATTCTTAAAAAAAACCTAGATAACGTTGCACAAGATATCTAAAAGACGTTTTTAAAAAGGCTGGGTTTGCTCCACCTTTGATAAACTTCAGCTCATTGTCTTACTCTCTTATTCTATTATACTCTTACTGTTTTACTCTTTTGTTTATCCAATAGGTAAATTACCACTTAATTTATCCGAAGATGGAACAATTTTAAAAGACGTATATTATCTAGGAAGTAAGTTAAACTGAGATTAAAGTTAATCTACATTGGTAGAATAGAAATAGACAACAGCTGAAAGAGTGGTGATATAACTCGAAATACAACGCAACCGTTGTATTGTAAGCGATTAGCTTCTTAGACAACAAAAAGTCTAAAATTGAAACACAAAGCGTTTGTAAAACGGACAAGAATATACGATAAACAGCATATCGTCCGATGGCTGTGTCATTAATGGAAAACAATTAAAATTGTGTCGTATCTATATGCGCAGTTATACATGTATTGTCATTGACTTTACATCAACGACGCAATAGTCGGCCGACGTTGTCTATCGTGT
>Ga0157363_1000516_pt1 | contig 29553 bp, 23 predicted proteins | sample AttsexASBM1_FD_111477 | JGI IMG/M metagenome (GOLD analysis project Ga0157363, IMG submission 111477) | Fungus gardens microbial communities from leaf cutter ant in Ribeirão Preto, State of São Paulo, Brazil - Atta sexdens ASBM1 | ecosystem: Host-associated > Fungi > Mycelium > Unclassified ... | reverse complement strand
GAACGATAATGATAGCTACAATTATAACATCGAGTTTATAATTATAGCATATTCATGAAGCAATATTTTGTGTAAGAAGAATAAGAGAAAATGTATTTTTATGGTACAATTAAGTTCAATTTGAACATATAATATATATTTTATACATTGCATTATATCGTATGTCATATTGTCATATTATCATGTTTGTTATTCTGCAGATTTTTTGTGATGTTATATTTTATATTAATATATTTTAATATAATTTGTGTTTTCCGCGCATGAAACTACACTTCGAAGATGTGATTTGAGAAGACGACGTTTAAGGACTTTTCGAATACCGGACGTCTGTTTATAACATTTATAAACGAAAATACAAGTCGTGTATTCGAATGATAGAAGAATCTCTCATTCCTGTGTCGGAATTTACACCATTCCCAAATCATCGATCAATCATTTAATAATTTTTATCTTTTAATAATTTTAAATATTATTTTATATTTATTTTAATTAATCTTTTAATAATTTTGGAAGCTATTTTATTGCCATTTTGATATTATCATGATTTTGTTTTATTTATATAGATCCCGCGAACGCAGGACGAAATTTGAATTTTCCGCGACGTCACGTGACATACCGCACCGCGTCACGTGATATGATTTCAAGCGAATTACGTTGGCGATTAGTTTTTTCGTACTTGCGACGAGCCGCGGTTGACGAGTGCTTTTGTTTCGCATTAAGGGCGAACCAAGTGTCCTAAGTTTACTTGCTATACGTGTGCGCAAAGTAACGTCATAGTGACCTTTATTGTGTCTTATCATTCGCGCGTTCGTTCCGCTTTACGCGCTCGCCCGAGAGAGCGAGCCGAGTTCGTGATCGCGTATGAAGAGGTTAGCGCTCGTGGACGCGACGGCGCCAAGTTCGTACAGGTAATCGCGGGAATCTCCAGTGGCAAACTTGTTCAAGAACGCAATGGAATCCTGAATCTTCTTGGAGAATAATAGAGAACGAAACAAAGTCGACGTAGGCAACGAAGCGGCTTCCGCAATCCATTGAAATTGCTGATTCACGACGTTGGCGGGATAGCGGTAAATCGAACTTGGTATGTTTTGCAACGTATTAGAATTCAAATTGGCGGTAAACATAAGATGTAGCAGTAAAAATTTTAATTATAAAATTTGAAATTAATTTTATATTTTTGACATTTAATAATTATATATTAATGTCTTTTATATCATGTATATATATAATTTTACAATTGAATATTGATATATAATTATTTAATAAATTAAAAACGCACATCTAAATTAAACGAAATATTTAATTAAATACATTTAAATTAAATACATTTAAATGTATAACAACTGAAAAATATATAAACATATAAAAATTAAATACATGTAATATGAAAATAACAATTACAAGAGTGGGCGATTACAAAATAGGGAAGAGAAAGAGGGAGGAAAATATGAGATTTCGTGGTAAAATTAACAAATCGTTATATTGGCTTTTGATTCACCCGTTTATTCACGCAAAACAAGAATAGACTTGGATATCCGTGTCGTTAATCGTACTCATTGTACACATCTGTCCATATACATACAATATCGCGCGTCATACGCATCCACGAAATGCATATACGAAATGTGGTGTATACACATTACATATTATATGTATATATAATATAATTTTACTTTAATTAAATAGGATACGATTCCTCAGCCCTTTCTCATCTTCGTTCTCAAATTTAGCCGCGTATAACGTGTATACTGAGTATGCGTACATATATGTATATACTAATATTTTTCCTTTTCGTATCTCCGGACATGTGTATTATACCCGTTCCCTGTATTTCTGCGTGTATTCGTGTGCAGATAAAAATATCTCACGCGTATGTCGTTACCATCGTTTGCAAATGTGAAGAAAAACTATCCAGCGAAAGTCGACGGTGTCTCGTAAAAGTGTACACACCTCGTCTGCTCATGTCGAGTTTATTCATGTCGGAAAGGAAAAGGCTAAAAAAAAAAGTAAAAAAGAAAGAATGAGAAGAACGGAAAAACGTATCCGCAGTCGTGCACGCACGCACGCATGCACGCACAGATGTTTTTCCAGCGTGCATCGATGAAAGATCAAATCGCAGATCGCAGCTTGCAACTCGCGTCGACAGGTGCGAAACGGGAAGTGACGAATTAACGCTCGCAGAGTTCGCGAACCTATTTCGTCGGTCGTTCCGTTTCGCGATAATTGTTCGCATATGCGTGTCCCTTATAGAAATTTACTGGAAGATAATGATTAATTATTTAATTTGTATTTAATTTGAAGTAATTAATTGAATTAATTTGAAGCACTATAGTTTCGTGTTTTCATTATGAAAAATATGGATGTGGATTTATGATGTCCATATAATTCTCACTATATTATTAATATGGTGTGAATTTAAAACGCTTGGTGTTTATATCAATACCATCATAATATGTATTAAAAACTTGTATTAAATCTATTCCATTGGTGTTTGTATCAATATCATATGTGGATTTAAAGCTCATTGTTAAATGTATATTGATGTTTATATCAGCATTAACAGGATGAGAATTATATAGATACCACATGGAGTTAAATCCATTCATATTTTTAATCTTTAATACTCAAAATAAGTGTCAATAATCAAAGAGGCATCCTGGAAATGTCTTTAGACATTTAGGAACATCTTCTGATGTCTTTAGAACGTTTCTTGAAGATTTACGCTGTATGGAATGTAATTAATCATGACCTTTCAACATTAAATTAGATTTCTGTAAGGGATATTCCATCCTCCCGGAGATTCTTTATTCTTTTACAGCGACTCTGAACACAATATTCATCTATACGAATACATCTGTCGAGACGCGATAAGATATTCTCAAATAAAATTATGAGAAAAATATTTGCGAGAAATATGTAGGGCAAGTATTTTACTGCGCGAAGTGCGCTCAATTTTTCATGAAAACTGTGACGTTAAAGGACTCCACCTGTCGATGCTGCTGCACATAATTGCGCTGCACGTTGTTCGGATGATGCTTTTACGTTACATAAATAAAAACGCTGATTTTCTGATGCGCCAAAAAACGCGCGTGTTCGAGATTCAGGCTGGCTTCAGGGGAAACACTTCGGAATGCATGAATCAAACTTGCAAATTTTATATCTTAAACAAATGATATAAAAACCACAACAAAATCGGACAGCAAAAAAAATAATACAAAATAGACGCAAGATCGCTATCTAAACACATATTGATTGTATTGTAAATATGTGCCTCTCGATCTTCCTCTTTTAACATAAAAACTTTTAACATAAAAAATTACGAATTTGTTGACGCAGCCTTTTTCTTCGCGATGTGCAAGAAATGAATGCAAAATAGATGCAAATGTAAAATAAGTGGAATGTATGACGGAGCAATTATACAAATTTGAACCTCGCCTCGAAGTGTTCGAGTTCTCGAAGACCGTACCTGACGATCGCAGTGACGGAATGATTTCAATACTGATTTTGGAATGGTTCGTAATTCTCTCAGAATGGAAACAAGATGTCGCAAGGCAAGGTAGGATTTTCGTAGAGCGCGTTCCTCCGGAATCTTCGAAATCGAGAGAAAATCAGAAGATTCGAAATTTCAGATTTTTAAACTCTGAAAGCCATTTTGACTAATGAATTGAATAAAATTGATATTAATTTTCGTTTAATCGCAATCTTTTCCATTCTCTAGAAATAGAAAATTAGAATATTGTAAACTTCATTTATTCTTGCCAATTTGATGGATGCAAGTTGAATTGAAATCGAAACTTGTCGACAAAAACTTAAATTAATTTAACATTTCTACCAATTGAGTTATTTCAAAATTTTTTCTATTTTTCATTGGCATCTCGCGAGATCGACTCATTGTGTGCCATTCTTTTCTATTTATCTTGGATGATAAATCCCAGGTCAGACTGACTTTCTCTCGGGATTGTTTTGCATATTGTACACTTAGGCAATCAGCCAATTGAACATTTGAGGACGCGTGTCTTACCCCATTATGCCCGGAGACATCGCTTCCTCGGCTAGGTATGCGCGCTAATACTCTTGCTTCGTTATGTGTCGCTTATATATAACTTAAAAACGTGAAAAAATAAATAAATACTACGCGTTTCGTGCGCGACTCCGTCTGCCGGACGGGCGCGGAAGAAGACGCTCTCCGTTGCTCGCGACGTCGCTCGCAAATAAAGTACAGGATACCTCTTCATTTATCTGCCTCTTTCACGAAGCTTTTAAGAATGGTTGCGTTCAACAGAGAAAGCAGTTTTGCAACTGTAAAATTCTTTAATTCGATTGATTTATATATTTAGATCCATTAACAGAAACTAAAGGCAAGATCTATCACATTGAAGAATTTCATAATAGTTTCGAAGCTGCTTTACTCTAAAAAATATCGATATGGAGTATTGATATAATTGTTACTGTTGATATTCATTAATATTAATACCAACATAATTTAATACCATGAATTTTAAATCCACATCATGTTGATATTAATATATTTTAATACCAATTAATATTTTTAGAAAAAAAAATGTTTCTCTCCTGAACGCAGCCATTGTCACATATACATTCGACTCGCGCATAATTGAATATCGTTGGACATTGTCAGCATCTCTTCCACCGTAACGCCCGGTGCGTTTACCTCGGCGAAAACGTCGTCATATAAATTGCAATAATAACAACAATAATTCTACTATGACATAATAATAATAATATTAATAATGCGGTCGCGATTTGAACGACCGATGGATCTTCGATCTACTCTTCTTAATTGTCTGTTTTAAAATACTTAGCCGAATAAAAAAAAATCTTTTCTTTCAAATATTCGCCAAATTTCCGCATTTGTTTTTTATTGTTTTTTCCGTATGCCTAAAAACGTTAAAATATGTATTATATCTGTATTACGCGATGTATTCTAACTACCGACACTTTCTTCGTCGCGCGTACATTTTTTATAAACGACTAAAGGCTCAGTAATTAAACAACAAACGGATGAAGAATGGCGATAATAATAAAAATATAATCCTGACGTAAAAATAATCGAATAATAATATAATAATAATAATAATAATAATAATAATAATAATAATAATAATAATAATAATATAGATTACCGTTATTACTACATAGTGATGAATGATGGCGATTAATTAATTAATGATTAATCGAATAAAAAAAAACGAGTGGCGTGGTGCGCGAGAGCGCAGATATTTTATCGACTAGAATTCGTATAGATTCGCTGTGTGAGTGTGTGAGTGTTTACTTGTATGGCTCAATCGTATCATTTCGTTCCCCGTGGCTCATTATTTAGTATATTATTGTGTAACTTCGTTCTTCGTCGTATCAAGCAACAACGCGACTCACCGCGAAGAGGATCGCCGTCTCTCTTCCCGGTTTCCCTGCGAATTCTCTCAATCGTACTCTCGTCGCACCGCGAGTACTCGCCGATGTTAGTACAGAACGACGTTCGCGATATCCCTCGCTATATTACGTGGATATCAAAACCACGTCTCGAGTTGGCAGATGAATCGCATTGATCGCACATTCCGGGTGTGGCCGTGAATTTCTCACCGCGAGTTCTTCCTGAACTTCATAGACGTCGTAAGTATTACCGTACCGTTCTCCAGTTTATCATCTCCAGATGAAACTATCCGGACTCTGACAAAGATTTTAACGATTTCTTCGGAATCCGGAGATCGATACGCGCGGTTCGCTCGGCGTGTTCACTGTTCTCCAATGCGACGTCTGATCATCCCTCTTCAGGTGAAGAAGGGTATCGAATTAAATCTCGTAAGACTCGAGACTCCTCGAAATTCGCGAAACAACGATGATCGTCGCGCCGAGGTCCACTTCTTCGTTCTTCTTGTAGTCCTTTTTCCAGACCGCGTTCTACATCGATCTACTTCTTGGTCTTTGCATATGTATGTTTGTATGTGTATGCGTGTACTTGTATGCATGCATATATGTGTGAGGATGTGTGCGCCGAGTGACGTGTCTCCTTCGTGGTGCGGCGCGTCGTTGCTCCGACCATGTTCCGTTTACTTCTTGCGACCTAGGTACTCGACCATCTCCTGCAACCTTTCCTTCTCGTCCTCAAGCAGCAGCGCTTGGATGCAGCTCGTAAAGTATTGTGTGCTGAAGCAGTCTTGCCTGTGATTCGAACAAAGATCGAGAACAGAAAAATCGATTAGTTCATTGGTGAATACCGATTAATTACTAAAACTTGGACGTGATGCGTTCACTGGATCTGTTCGCAATTTGTTTCAATAGATTGGTAAATAGTTGAAAAACTTTGGTTATAGCAAAATTTTACATTAGTTTTGAAATTTAGAAAGTTACAATTTTTACATAGATTCAATAATAACGTACACATTTTTATTTATAAATTTTGAAAAATGAATAGGAATGTTACAATTCTGATATTCGCAAGTAGCACTTCGAACAGAAAGCTTGAGAATTTTATGTGCATCGACATTTCGTATTGATAGGCATATTTAGCGAACAAATCTGTGATAGTAATTGTTAGTGCGTAGGGAGACATTGGGACACGTGTGGGAAGGCTTGATTTTCGCACTCTACATCGAGAATTAATGTATCACGAGTAGAGCGCGAATTGTTTCATGTTATAAAAAAATCACAAAAAATATTCAAAAATGTCAAACAGCGCAAAATCGCAGATATCGCCACCTAGAAAAAAGTATTTCTAGTCAATCTGCTTAATCATTGTCCTGAAAAAATGTCGAAGAAGCATAAAAAATCAAAATGTAAAACATTCGTTCGCAAACTCGTAAAAACAGTTGAAAAATCGTTGTCTCCAAAAAGTCAAAAGGTAGTGCACTCACAATCAGACAAAAACATATTGTAGTGGCAACTATGAAGATGTGACAACTACACAAATTTTATATGTAGAATTAATGTATATATAGTTGAATAAATTATTTTACAATTAATTATAAAATAATTTTTTCAACTATTGTATATATAAGTTAATTTTATATAAAATTTGTATAGTTATTACTTTTATAGTTGTTATCACTTTGTATTTTCTTTGAATGTAGATAATGTGAAGTCAGAATGTATGAGATGATGCTGTATATTACATCGCCAGTGATGCTGCATTTTGTCAAATTAAATTTTAAACATAATTAACAGAATAGATATATTATTCATATTTTTATTAATTGTTCATATTAATTTGTATTAATTATTGTTCAAAATTTATTTTATTACTCGCCAACATTTTCGAAGAAGATGCTAAGATTCTTTATAATTTCTATTATGATAAATTCCAACACTTCATCTTTATCTATTGCAGCATTGCTCGCTACTATAAGATTTTTTCTTTTTTTTCTTTCTCTCTTGCGTAGAATTACCTAATATCTCATACTCATTATCTCGAAGGTGCGAAGATACTATAATACGCGTGGATAAGCGTCCAGGGGATGATGTCAAAATGCAACAAAAATATAATTGAAAGTAATTGTATCGGGAATATAATAAATTCAAAAAAAGGGATAAGTAGAAACTCGATCAAACCTGATATCTATTTCTGTTCAGAACTTAATCTCTTCTACACAAACTTACGAATTATCAATACAGGCTTTTACAATACTTTAGTGCTACAAGTCGATACAAAAGTATTATTCTATCTTTCTTGACATACCACGAGTAAAAGACAGAACGATACTTGTGTCACGAAATGGAATGCAGCCATATTCGATAATGCGTTTGCTATTTAACTCGGCGAATAATTCATTTTACTCGTTACTAGATGTTATCGTTTATTAATAGTTTCTGAAACATTTGTACGTAATTTTTGATCCAAACACCGCTGCGATTGATGAAGCACAACTCGATCACTTAATGTATTCACGATATATTTTTTATATACTCGTCATTACTTACGGCAAACTTAGCATTACAAATATTACAAGATATTTACGTACAATCGTTATATGCAAAGATTGCGTAAACAAATCGGGAAACAATTTAATGTTTCCGACGAGTGAACGTATATCGAGACGAGAGCAGACGAGGAAGGATAGTGGAAGTGCAAGCGGACATAGTTAATTCTTTATATTTGCGAAAAGCGGAAAGAACATAAAAAGGGGCAAATAAAGGGAGAAATCATAAACTAAAAAGAAAAGGCTACCTAAACCCCGGGATCAGCTCCGTGGAGTTGCTTGATCCACATTTGGATCTTTCCGACCTCATCCGTTAGCAGCAGGACGTCTAAGCATCCTTTGAAGTAGTCCGTGGTGAAACATTCCTTCCTGCAGAGAGTTAAAACAATATAATGAATTACGTTACAATTAACACAAGTTGCATTCGTAGGCAGCAGCTCGTAGCTCGAAAATCCTGAAAAATGTTTCACGAATGAACGTAAAACATATCGCTCTCATCCTAGTAAACGAGAATAAATTGAAATAAATAAAAACGAATTCATTTCGACATTTCCGAATTCGCGTTTTTGGTTTTTCAAATCCATTCAAGATATGAATATATCTGAATTCAACGATGAATAGCTCTTTCATTTTATTTCATTTCAATAAAAAAATAATTTAATTCATTTCAATAAAAAAATAAAATACACACATGAATACATTCATGTTCAATGTGATGAATAAATAGCTTATTTCGCATTTTATTTCATTTCAATCAAAACATAATATATCTATAAATATGAACATGAATTATCCAAATTCAACATGAATAGCACATTTTATATTTCTATCCATTTGAGTCCAAAAATATTTAGATTTTAAATAAGTTAGCCATAAATACATCCTAATTCAAAATTATGAAAGAAGTTTCGTTTTTGAATTCATTTCAATTAAAATTTTTTTTAATTAAAAAAAATTTTAACATAATTTGTAAGCTGTGAATTTCTTTGAGTTGTGAACATCACAGTTCAAAATTATGAAAATACATACTTTTGTTTAAATAAAAAAAGTTGAAATATATAAATCCTGAATTTATATCCATAGTACAATATTGAGTAACAATATTGAATAGGAATATTCTCTCCTATTTCGATCGAAATGAATATGTCATATTTATAAAGAAGGAATTATAAATGTTATTGTAAAATCAAAAGAATATTTACAAGAAATTTATTTTCAAATCATATTATTTTCTATTCATTTCATGAACAGAAATGAATTTATACTCACAGATATTAATTTATTTCAATTCATTTCAATCTAATTCCTGGCTCTAAACCGCGAACTCGAATAAATTAAAATAAATTGCAATTTAAAAAATTAAGCTTCCAAAAAAAAAATTTTTTTTAGCTCGACTTAAAAATACATGCAAAAATAATATTTTCGTTTAGTGAAAAGATTTGATTATTCCGCCAATATTCTTTAAATTGCGGTTCACCTCAATGGATCTGCTTTTTCCCGTCATTTCACATCTTGACACAAGGTTGAAATTTTTCCTAAATTTAGCTACATGCCGTTACGTACGTTCGAACTAACTCGTCAATCCGTCTCTTTTTCACGTTGATCCCGCTCGCTCGTCACACAATAGCTCTTTTGAGACGGCCGTTAAGCGGCTTAACGCGGCGCGGCACAAACGGCAGGTAGCAGCGGATGTGCATTGGTATTCGCTCACACGAGCTATAAATAGAAGAGAAATCTCATTCCATTTCGATACGCGTGCCGACGTATGGTGAACGCGCGCCTCTATGTACGTACGTTTGCATATACATGCGTATCGATACTGAGAGCAGAGCACGTGTGCATTGTGTGTGTGTGTGTGTGTGTGCGCGCGCATGCGTGTGTGTGTATACGTACAAAGGTACGTCCACCTTGGCCGTTGTTCCCCGCCGACATTTTTCAAGGTAGAAATCACACGGCGGAAGTCGTTCGCGAAATTATTTCACCGTCAGAACTCGGTAGAATTTTCTCTGGCTAGTTTTTTTCTGCTATCCATGATAATATTTTCAGAAATCCGTCTCAGCTCGTGAAATGAATCTCGCATATTATGCACAAGAACTTACTTACTTAGAATTACACTCAATTTTTTTCGGTCACATCTGTTTCCGCACAGAATCTCTCGATCAAATATAAAATATGCATTTGCTAATTTAACTTCTCCGAGATTGTGGAGTTATGATGAAAAAACGAGTTTGCAGTCCTCAAATCGATCTTATGAATTGCAAATAGCATAACATGAAGATTATTAAATTAGATCTCGAGGAATAAACTGTTAATTAAGTATTGAAATATATTTTTAATATATTTTTATGTTATATACTTATAATTATATATCTTAAATAATATAATATTAAGTGATAAAAAAATAAAAAATAATAGCAGAGATATATAAAAAACTTTTTGGACACATCCATTTGGATACATCCATGTGAATATTAAATATTTTTGAAATAAAAAATTAAAATACAAAATTAGAATATCTTAATGGTTTATTTTTCACGAATTGAGGTCTCAAATTGAAGTTGACATCTAGCTATTTATCCATCTAATTTATTCCAAAACCCAAGAATTTTAATTTTGCAAATTTCTTAACAATTCCCTAGTTTCTAATTTTGCAATCCTATGATAGATCATAAATCTTTAAATTCCTTTTTATATCAAGATTACCGCGTTTCTATCAATCGCGTCATCGCAGACGATTGCGAATATCTCATCTTCCATCGATTTTACGCTCTAAATCGTCACGGAGCAACAGCAGCAACACGCGGTCTTCGACTGTCGCGAAAGTATCTAGTCATTGTGGATAATTAAACATACTTGCAAAGCATATGCAATTGCGGTTCCCGGAAGAGGTTGTAGCAGTCTTCGCAGATGCGGTCCAGACGGGCGAAGATGCTCTTGTCGTACACGCCCTTGCACTGGATGTCGAAGAACGACCTTTTGCCCAGAGGATGGCCGCTAAGGCTGGCGGCATCCGCGCCCAGGCCGATGCAGGACGAGATCAACAGTAACGTCAGCGACCACGTGAGGACGGACATCAATAATGGACAGGACGACCTCGCGGACGACGACCTCGACGATGACGACGTCGACGTGAGTAGCGTCGAACACGAGGAATGATACGCGGCCGATGGATACATCGCGAATTCGTCGTTAGATGATGACTGGGTGTTCTGCTGTCGATGCATCATCTGAAAAAAAAAAAGAGCTATAGTCATTAAACTGCAACTTTTTTTCTAATTTCGACTTAAAAATAAGTCACATGCTACATTCTCGAAGATTCTTTAATTAGATTCGTTAAATAAAAAAAAATATTGTCTTTGTTATCTCTGTTTAAAGTATTTTATTGCCTTTTATATGTTTACAAATTTTATATGTTACTGTCAAATTTTATATGTTACTTCTATAAGATACAGAAAGTAATTTCCATGTTAATTACAACTTGTTTATTAGCGTCAGTTGCCAAGAATTCCATATTTATAGACACCGTACTATTTGTTCCTACATACACCTGTGGCTACATTATTTACACGATTGATAGATAATGGAAAAAATATGCGATTCATTCGTTTAAGCGACATAACATTTTTTTATACTCGTATGATTCATCATTATTTAAAGATTTATATATTTATTATACAGAATTAGACATACTTAACATTTAAATTTGTGTATATAGATTTTATCATTTAATTAATACACGCATTACTTTCTAAATAATTGAGATTAATGTAAACTTTTATATATATATATATATATATATATATATATATATATAATTAATTAAAATTAATTTTAACACGAGTGATTAAAAATTAATTCATATTTTTACTGATAACAGACTAAATTGAAAGATTAGCGACGAAATTGGCACGACATAACATAGCAACGAAAGCATTTACATATGTTATTAGGAATGTATCCTAAATACTCTTTGCTCGGTTAGAATTGTTCGTTCTATTTTTGGCATACACCAGGAATGTGTTTATAATCTCGTCATTATTTTCGGCTTTTTTAAATAATAGATATAATATTTTCGTAATTAAATTAGATGAATTGAAACTAAAAAGATATTTTAAAGCTGAAGTTGGCTCTTTCAGCTTTCACCTTCCTTTAAGAATGAATGATTTTAAAATCAAACCTTCCTCTGGCATTCATGGGATTATAGGTAATAAATCGTGAAGTTCACCACGTGTGGAGCTAAGCTTTTTCAAAAAATTTTTTTTTAAAGAATCATCTTTTCACTCGTTGCGAAATTCTTTTCTATTCCTTTTCTATCTTTCAATCATACTGTTTTATTAGATTAAAACAATCGTGCAGTTCGAAGGTAATTCTTTCGGAATGAGATGTTTAAAAATATGATCTTTGAGAGAAACCAGGAATTTGGAAACCAGGATTTCGCGATTCGTTGTGGCATGACTGTTCGTCGAGAGCACTCATATATGTAACGATGGACATTCGCATGTCGGGTATATCAATATATCTCATCATCTTCTCGCTCTCCTCCTCCTTCGCCTTCGATTGACCGGCCGGCCGGTCCGGCTTGCACACACACAGGTTGAGATGTAAAGCAACTCCTAACCAGTCCTGCAGCAGTCGCTGTGAATGGACCACACGCAGGTAGGCTCTACCTGTAAACGTCCTCAACCGACAACTTCATTAACCGAGGCCCCAGCGCACGATCACCACGAGGAGGTCCTCTTTTCTCACTCTCTTTTCGCCTTCTCCCTCTCCCCTCTCTCTCTCCCTGTGTCTCTCTTTTTCTCTCTTACGTCTGTATCATCTATACCATCCGTGGTTCGTTCCACCTCTCTTCTTCCTCATCCCACTCGCCACCTGCACACGAGAGCGAGCGTTTCGCCTGGTTTCTTCTTTTTTCGGAACATAATCACCGCTCCCGGGTGGGATCTTATTTTTAGCCGCCAGGACGATTCTCGGAACTTCTCCGGCAACCGCTCTCTTCTATATATCGGCGCCTCCACCTGGTAATTGGCCGTAGGCCGATAATTTGCCCCCAAAGTCGCCCGCATCCTGAGATCGTTAAGGCTCTCCTCTCACTCTCTTCCGTTTTCTACCCCTCCTTTCTTTTTACCCCCCCCCCCTCCCCCCTCTCTCTCTCTTTCTCTGCTCTCGTATAGATAGATTTCTTAAGGTAATCGCTTGTCTCTGCAGGAAAGAATGGAAATGTTCCGAAATCTGTTTCATTTCTCTTCGGGGATTGACTTTCTCGGAACGTGTCCGGTGTGAACCATCAGAGCGGCATTGTATCAAAGAGCCAAAATCTTTCCATCTTTAAAGCCTCCTCGTTTGCTACTTAATTGATTTGGGCTTGAATCTATCGTTAATCTTTGCAATTATCGCGTAATCGCAATGGCTTAACTAGAATTTCCAGGCGTCCTGAATAAGGTGAAAGTAAATACATGTCACGAGTATATGTAAGCGGTACCTCTGTTTAATTAATTTAATTGCATTCCGTATAAGTAATGAAATGAAGTCTTGAAATATTAATATGATCTCGAATTTCTTAGGGCCATATGAAAGGAAATAAATATTTCACAGGTTACATATTTTAAGATAAATTTTAACAGTAAATAAGTATTCATACAGCTCGTAATTTGCAAATCAATATGCAGAAATAAGGCTAATAACGAACAAAATACAAGATAAGATCGTTAGGTATTAAGCAATTTATTAATATGTTCATAATGAAAAATTCCAGTTCTATATATAAATACAAAAAACATTGTATCTAATTTTTAATACTAAGAGAAATGTATCATTCTATATTCTCTTTTATCTTACCAATAAAGAAAATTTTACTAATGAAAATATTAACAGTACTGAATGTAGTGATAGTATTTTTATCATCTTTGTTAGTAAAGTGTTAATAAATTACTTAACACCTTACAACATTTATCTTGAATTTTGCTTATTCTTAATCTTATTTTTACACATTACTTTGAATCTTAACAAATTAGATACAATGTTCTTCGTATTTATATAGAATTGGAGTCTCGTTACGAAACAAGTATTCACTATATAAATCGAAAATAATCTATGTATCTATTAAACATTGAGTTATATAATGGATACATAAATTGTCAATTGAACGACGCAATTAAAAATATCCTGGGCAATAAATTTATTCAAGATATTTAAACGAAATGTTTAATTTGTAAACGTGTACTTTCTAAAATCGCGGATTTTTCTTCTTTAATGAATACAGAAAAAAGAAATTTATAAATATTCGTCGCAATCCTCTAAATAAATCTCCTCGATTATCCTTATCGCAGATCTCTCTCATTTCGTCTTGGGGGATCGGGATAACGCGTGTGAGAAAAATCTGGAGGGACTGACGGGGTGCGTAAAGATGTCATAAATTAGGCCCAGTTGCACCGGTACATTTTAAGGGGGGGGGACTTAACTTTCCGCTTGGCCCCGATTTCGGTAATGGCTGGTGTCCGGATTTAAGTCCGTGGGGCCTCTTATCTTAAATTTCCCGGCTGCATTGACAACCGGACCACACAGAGGCATAAAGTGCATCGATATATGCGCCGCGGAACCGTCGCTCTCGCCTCTGACACCGCGAGATGGTAAATGAGCCGGCTTAAAAAAAAAAAAACGGTACAGCGTGCGCACTGAAGTCCAGTTGGGTCGATCTCACGAAGCGAAACACATTCGACTTATTTACAGGCAGATTACATTATACAATATTTAGTACCGACAAACGGCGCAAGAACCAGCCATTCCGTAAAAATCTCAACGTGTAAATAATGGCGCTTTTTAACCAACCGATGTGGAGCGACTTACGAAGGTATCGCCGTGTGTGATAACGCGCTGCAACATGTTCACCGTAATTTACAAGGCAGATTTGGTTAATGGCTAATAAAATAAGACGGAATCCCTTAACTGACATGTTTGTTAAGAAACAGCGACGTTTCAGGCGTTTGACCAAAATTTTCCCCTAAAGGAACTCTGGGAAAATCTGGGAATTCTCACATTGAGAAAAGTTTCTGAAAATAGATAAACTAGAAGATTCTGACATCATATCAAACAGAATTTTGATTACTTCAAGACTAAAATTATAATAAATTTAGATAGAAAATTCCGATTTGTCCATTCTTAATTAGAATTCTAATTAATGCAAAGACTCTTTTTTCTGCGCTAGATATTTTTTTACAAGATTTACAAATAAAACTGTTCCAATTACTTAACCCGATGTATACAGTTTTTGTGAATAATTAAGTTCTTGAATCAATTGACTTTTGAAGGGCATTTTTTCAATCTTTTCGAAAAATCGAGATGATCGCAGTGTCAATGTGATTGCGTAAGGCGTAAAAATGTTTCACAAAAAGCTCGCGATATCAATGCGTCGCGTCAATATAGCAATGTTTCGATTATGTCTCTCGCGAAAAATCGTCGATATATTTAGATTGAACGGTCTGTGGGCGTAACACAGAGATCGGGTCAATGCAAGTTATACGTATTCTGCTTTCCGTATAGAGATAATCCAAATGAGAACTAATGTTCTAACGAAGTTATGCCGCAATATCGCATTAATGACACAGAATGAAATCAAAATGTCAAAATGATGAAAATCACATTCCTCTTATTTACAATCTGAAATAGCAATCTGAAGTGAAAGTTCTGGTATCATTAATCAATATCATCAATAGTCTTATCAATAATCTTTTTCAAAATTTTCAATTTTGTCTAAGATAGATTTTATGATTAGGCTAGAATTATTCTAAGTCATCAATTATCTTATATCTTTGTAATATATTGAAGTTAATAATAAAAATAAATCATAATTCTTTTACTTAATAAAATTAACATTCTCGAATATTTAATTATATGTATATATTCAATTATATCGATTTTTTGATAGAGCTAGTTATTTGATGACAAAATAAAATATTGTCTTTTTAGTAAATATGTTTAAATTGACAATAAAAATAAAATTTGAAAATTAAAAATATATATAAAATCGTCAGTTTTATAAGAAATAATCTAATTAAATCTAAGGAACGGAATTATATTCTCAATATTGTGTGTGTGTGCAAAATCGGTATTCTAGACAAATCCATCCCTTTCATGGATGTCATTTCAGATTTATTATGATGTAATTATGATGTAACAATGTATGCACCTTATACACTGCACATAAAGGAAGATAATATACGTGACACGATGAAGTGGACAGACACGGAAAGAGGAAAAGAAAGAAGAAGAAGCACGAAAGCGTGCCGAGGGGTACGTGAGGGGAAGAAAAAATAAATGAAGACTTGCTCGATAGGTGAGGTCTTTTCTCGGCTCAACCATGCACAGGTGTGCAATCTGCAAGGCTCCTTTTGCAAAAGGCCATACACTTTGCCCCGCAGCGGCTCGTTTGCGTGGTATACAGGGTGTCCAACAACAATGATCATGCTATCCTCGAAACGTAGGGTGAGAGCTTAAGAATTGATAAGAGATCTGTCTATCAACTAAATCGAGATTATTTTGTCTGAGGCTGCGTTCCGTTTCACGCATGATTTGCATGATGCATCATTTATCCTTGTTAATCACCGAATGTTAAACAAGGATAAATGATGCATCATGCGTGAAATGAAATGTATCCTGAATACATAAAAAATCTAATCTGCAACGTATATATTTTTGAAAATAATCCTCCATTGTTTTTTTTTTATACTGCAGTGTCCAATTGGCAGCGCGCGTTAAATTGTAATATGAAAGACTCAATCCAATGTCCAAAATTGAGACACAAGATTATTTTGAAGAAAATAAAGCGACGTCTAGACTATAATTGATGTCATCCAATACTATTGAAGCTATATTGAGTCGCTAGATTGTTGTAATGAACATCAAGCCATCCATATCAAAATAGTATATCAAATGTGGTCAATAAAAATAAGAAAGAGAGAGCGTGAAGATTAATCTCCCTTCCTTTCTAAGATATTGCGATTGATTGAATAGAAAAAGATAAAGGCCATCTCACGTCCTATTTCTCTCATTTCTGTCGACCAATTTTACACATGAATGACGCAGTCCATGCTTTAATTGTGAATTGTTTAAAGGGAACATCAAATAATATTGTACAAAATAATCATGCAATAACATTAAGCGTCTAGAAGTCGTTTAAAAGTCGTCAAAAACATCTGTGCGAGAGACACCAAAAGTGACATCTTGCGTCTTGATTTTAGATTTCGTGTTATTTTGGGAGCTCCTAATTTGCGGTCTAGATTCCCAAGAATGGCATACTCTTTGTCCGGTAAATCTCGTGTTAGGGAATCGGATGAAAAGATTCTCAAGGGTGCAAGACGGATCTCTTTTGTACTACGTCGGTCCCAAAAGTCCAGAACCATCGCGCCCAATCTAATCTCAATCCTCCGATCGCTCTGACTATAATGTCAACGACCTGCACATCCGCGAAGTCCGCTCATCGTCACGATGACATTAAGAGGATCGGCCTCAGGTAGACGTATGCGCGTGTATCATGCGGGGCCCGTCATTACCTCGGGAGGAACATAAAAGCGGGATAAACAACGTACGCCGAAAGAGCGACTTTAAAAGTCACTGTACACGCCGGTGGGGCCTTCCGCAAAAAAATACCGCGGTAAGGAGGATAAGAAGAAGCGGCGAAACGCGTGCAATTACCAAAACACGTTCCTGGTTTCCCTCGGGGAGAAGACGAAGAACACCATCCGCGTGTCCTGCACGCTATTGTCGTGGGGCAACGGCGAGAAACGAACGGGGATCGAGGGTCCGATTGGACCCCGGAGGAAGGGCAACGAGAGGGAGGGAGGGAAAGCCCGAAGAGAGCCGCTTGGCGGTATCGTTAGATATATCGGCTCTCCTCGCCAGGTGGTCTTTTTCTCGTGCCGGATGACTCAATCTTGTGAGGAGTTGCCGGACAGGATCTCGCGAGGAGGCCCCCTGCTCCACTATAAGGCCCCCGTGAGATCGTGATGCGCTCGCACGATCGCCTTGTTTGTGATACATATGAATATACGCGTATACACGTACGCACAGATGGAGTATGGACACTATGTAGCCGAGTGTACATACTACATGCACCGTGCGTCTCACGGTGGACCCGCGCGCTCATACATCGTCGAACAGTAATGACTCGCGGCATCGGTGGGTATGGCCGGTGGAGTTCCAGAGCCGGGAGATAACCGTCGGAGATATCGAAAAGCCTGTTCATTTAGATGCGAAATTTACGCATCGAAAATCAGTGGCAAGTCTTGAAAGTTTATTCGAAGATGCATTTTTGCGGCATAATAATCCGTTCGTTTTTATCCCAGGATGTAGATTGATTAATCTCGGTTCAACTTACTCTTTATCTTTTCTAGTTTTAAAAAGTAGAACCGAGATTAAAGTTAATCTACATCAACGAAAACGAGCATTAATCGTATTATATTTCGACCAATATAGATTAATTTTAATCGCGTTTAACTTACCTTTTATCATTTTTTCTAGTTCTAAGAATTAGGAGAAGATAAAGGATAAATTAAACCGAGATTAAAGTTAATTTGCGTTATTGAAAATGGACACTAGAATCGTTCGAAATAATGATGTCCGCAGGTCTATATCACGATAGCACAGAATGATTGCATTTTAAGAAAACGTTAATTGACATATCATAAGAGATAATCAAACTATTGTATTATTTGCGAAGAATGTGTTGATTACAAAGTAGATGCTGCGGAATAATTACTGTGTAATTATTGCGGAAATTTAACGACCGTGAATACAATCATCCATCAATTTTATATTACAATAGACAATAAAATTCGCATACAAAACATTCTTACTCTTTCCATTCGTCTCGCTTAGGAATCAATCATCACACTGACAAAAGAGTATTTAGTATTTGTAACTTGACCATAACTGTACGATAAAATAATTATAGTTAGAAGCTCCTTTTTTATAATTATTAATGCTTTGATATTAATACACAAAGAAAAAAATGGTTGCAATTATCATAATTTAACTATAATTTATCAAATACTTTTAATTTCTTTCTGTAACATTATAAGTGAAAAAATCTATCGAAACTACATGAACTTTCTCGATTATCTAATAACGGACTTGGACTGTACCTGTGACGTCTATACGCAGATTGGCGAAAGAGAGCTCGCCGTGATACGCCACTCGTTCACCATGGACGCACACACGCGTGCCGCACGCGGCGAGACGCACGCGCGCACTAGCCTGTGGCCGGATTGTGGTTTTTGCACGCGTATGTGCGCGCGGGAGCGATGAGAGAAGAGAAGGGAAGATCAAGATGTCGAGAGAGCCGAACGAGGAGAAGGCGAGAGGAGGGACGGGCCCTCTAATTAGGCGGTCGGCCGCCGTCGCCGTCGCCGCCGCCGGTATACCATGTACCACACAACATATGCCATGCGATACGTGTGCTACACACACGCTATATACCGTTCGGAAGGGAGGAGAGAGAGAGAGAGAGAGAGGTGAAGGACGGAGACGAAAATAGGGAGGGCGGCGGAACGAAGGGGCCCCCAGGAAAGAAAGAAAGGGAAAAAAAGGACAAGGCGGACCGTAAATCAAGCAGCAACGAGGCACTCTCCTTCTCTTCAGGGGCCTCGCCGATCTCTTTGACGTCCGCGGACCTACCTGCCTACTATCCCGCATGCGTGCATGAATGCGTGCATGTGAGTAATAAACGCGCGTGTGTATGCAAAGGGCCCACCATCGTGTTTTCTTCCAACGCGGTGATTCGGGCCCTCGATACGCACCCCAGAGCAGTGAATCGCTGCGAATGATTTTTCTCGATGAAAAACATGTTATTAGAGAGGTGGAGACGTATTTTTTGACCCCCGTTAGCCGTGGGCGTCGCGATATTTTCTTACGCCGGGTGGTCCAGAGTTCAGTCACGTTCGGTTTTCTTTTCTTTTCTTTTCTTTTTCTTTTTTTTTTTCGATAACGAAAGTGTCAATGATGTTACAAGACGCAAGAGAAATTCGCCGGAAGGGAAATTACTTGTCAGACATATTCATATTGTAAAAGAGAGTGTACTTGAATCTGGACCACCCTGCGTAAAGATCATGGCGTTACATTACGTAACTACCATACGTAAGCACTTGCTTAAGAATTTCTCTGAACAAAATGTCACGAAGGTATCATTACCGACTACTGTGATTAACTCTACGAGTATGAAAATAACTAGGCAAGAAATGATCGGGAATCTATGTATTTCCCGACTTACATTTCATAGCAACTATACTATACCATAATTTTATTTTTTTAATTTTATTTTCATGTGTAATCGTATGTACAACATAATGATACAAAGTTCATCGACTCTTATTTTACGACATAGATAAAATAATAGCTGCGTTCAGCAAAGAAAACTGATTAGTGAATGTTCAGTGATTCTTTAATGATTTGTTCCTACACTTAGATCTAGCAAAGAAGGCAAGAATCAATCATATTAAAGAATAGCTAAGCACTCACTGATTAGTTTCTTGTGTTGAATGCAACCATTAATTGCATTTTGTATTAGAAGTACAACACAGAATAATAAAAATATGAATATAATAATTCTAACAATATCAAATATCAAAAGAATTCTTCCCTAACCGAAACCAAGGACAGAAAAGTATCAATTTGGCAGTTGTAACGAAATATCATCAGTCATTCTACTATTAAACATCAAGTATAATATGTTATCCTACAATATAAAACAAATAAGAGTTTAATGCCTATAACGATAAATAATTTCTATGTGAATTTCGGCAATTCAAATAACTACATATTTGGGATATAAATTCACATAGAAATTATTTAAAGCATCTAAGATCCAGTTTCGTTATAGACATTAAACTCTTACTTGTGTATTCACATATACGGTCTTAATAAATCGTTTATTATTGTCTACAATATAAAGATGGCTACCACATTTTATCGTAAATTCACTAGGTATTAGCAATCTAGCGTGATATATAGAAGTCTGTGGGATGGCTGATGCTCTACCTATACTACATAATCGTCGCTTAGAGCATATCCAATCGTTAACACGACGTAAGTCATTAAGGCTTTGCTCCGACACGATCAGGGAGATCAGACCATACACGCGTTGTAGAAAAGTGTCTCCGCCGAAAAAATGAAGAGAATTCGAATAAATGCCCCCTGAGGGAGGCGAGGGATCATCTCCTATTAAGGTTGCTGCCAAATATTTTCGTGGAAACGAATCTCGAGATAGAAAAGGCAAAATCGCTTTGTTATCCACCGTCAATGCACGAAAACAGACGGCGGCACCAGGCACCGTGGTAGAATCGATGACGTCAATCCCGCTCGCGATAATTATATAAGGACGGTTCTATTGGCCTTTGTCGACCTTTGCGCATTCACGCGATAATTAAATGCTAAGCGATTCCGATCAGCACGGCGATTCGTTCGGGCCCATTAATCGAACGCGAAATTTTTCACGGGTAAGACACTCGCCCACTGCGAGATCTCCGCGAGCGGCGTCGAGAGATCTCCAACGGAGAATCGATTTATCTCTCAACCGCCTCGGGCTTCTCTTGCGCCGTGTTGCGTCTGTAATTAGCAACGATGATGTTACCTTCTGATACTGGGTCGTGGATTGTATCACCCCGCGGTCGAAGCAACGAGTCTCGAGTTTCGCCGAGAAGAGAGATCTTTCATATATTAATACTCGCTCCCACTAATATATATATATATATAGATTAACTTTAATCTCTCCATTTATTCTTCATTTTTCTAGTTCTAAGATTAGCTTTAATCTGAGTTCAACTTGTTAATTTTAAGAATTAGAAAAAGAATAAACTGAACCGAGATTAAAGTTAATCTACATTGATAAAAATAGGCATAGGAGAATGAAGTAGAACACGTTGATATTATTTTATTAATTAGTGAAGTATCAGCGATTCCTCCCCGTGCGAATCACTTGATTTCCGTTAATTAAAATTCACATCGCTCGTCGTCTAATGAAACAGGAGAATCATGTTCGTCCCTGCATGACTTTATTGTTAAAAGTGATTCAAGGTTGGCATGTAGAGACGCCACCGTTGCGCGCATTAAGGCCATTGCATAAATATTGGCGTACGCACATAGATTTGATCTGATCCGCATACCGTCATTCGTTTGACGTGGAATCGGCCACGCGTACACGATAATAGAAACTTTCGATTTTCGTTTCACATACTAACAATTTTGCTGTAGTATCTAAAAATTTAGCTAGATACACATTTTTTAAATCATTATTTTCAAATATAGTATGATGCTTAATATTAGAACTGTCAATGATCCGCCATTTTAATTCCATTAGTCATTTCAATTTTTTATTTTTCGTTTTAGATATATAGTACAGAATATTGAAAATATACGAATATCATACAAAATAATTCTATATATAAAAATAATTCTATATATAACAATTCTATATGTAACAATACAAATAATATCAAATTAATTTTTTACTAACTAAAAGCAAGAATAGGAAATTTCTAAATTGGCATCTTCGGCAATTCTAGCGGAATTGGCGGTTGTAATGTTAAACTGGTTGCTAAAATGTTAAAACTTTTTGCAGCATTGTCATCAACGTTTAAGTTTCTACATAATTATTTAGATTATTTTCAGACCTAGTCAAATTTTTAAATATTTTAACAAAATCGTTCTTCTCGTGGAATATAACGGTAATAAAATATACTTGATAGGCAGATTAAATGAAAAATATTATCGTAATTATACTCCTTTCGTACTAATTGCAACAATTCTCATTTTCCAGGGGAAAATATATAATAAATAATAAATAAATAATAATATATAATAAATAATATAATAAATAATAATATAACATTCAAGTCCTTTCAACATAAAGGATCTTTCTCTAAATTCTGTCATATATTTTCTATATTGTCAATCATTACATTGTCTAGTAGATAAAATCGCCGAGATCAGCAGCCAATCATAAAGACGACCGAATAGCGTCGTATACAGCTCGTGAAAATACATTCACCCGTTCGCACACAAAGAGTGTCCGGTAAACGTCAATCACATGTCAAGTCAATAACCATATTTCTTGCTGATGGGGCACAACTGGTTTCTGTCGCATATAGCAACATTATCAATTCTATCTGTCGCCGATATCTCTATTAATTACTAAACCGCACGGATTCCACATAACTCACGTTCAAGAATTAAAGAGCGATGCTTTTTTCCCTTTGATTAATAAATTAAGTGTATGTCACATGGCATAATGTTTTCGCAATTTATCATCAAACGATCGAACCCTTTAATAATTTACGCTAAAAACATGGCACTTGAAAAAAAGTGTCGCGCCGATAATTTATCACAATTCCAGCTTTTATCACATTTCTGGTTAGTTCTAGCAGAATTCAAAAAGTTAAAAATACAGCGATGAAGTAAGAACGCGTCCATCCGATCACTAATCATTATTATTGAGCCTTATATCTATATGTCATCTTTTGTTCACTACATTATAAGCTATATCATACGTGAAAACTAATTCATTTCACCGAGATTCAATTTTGCATATAATTAGTGCAGAATCTTTTTCTTTTCTTCATCATATAATTTTCTTCAAAGGAGATACAATGCGATCTTTCTTTCAGAAAGGAATCATTGTTATAAGTACCTCATAGTCTTTTATCAAACCTTCGCGCCTACAAACCTTATGTCAGATCTTTATGTCGCTATTGATCCTCTGTCTCTCTCACATCTTTTTGTGCGCAACCGACAGGACCTCTGATCTCGGCCTCGGTGCGCTCGCAGTGCGCGCACCATCGAGCAACGTAATGGAATTAATGAGTACACCTGTGGGCCGTTTGCGCGCGTACACGGATGACGTATGTGACGCACGTAGCCGCGTCGGTGGGCTCACACGCGCGTGCATTCGTGAAGGAATGCTCAACAGGTGTGCCACGCGGACCTTCTGCGCGCGCTCACGCCCTTCCTCGGCTTCCTCCCATCGCCCAGGCATGTGTATTGCGCGTACGCACAATGTGTGTGCGTAATCGTGCCGTTGTAGGTCTACTGATCGCTACATTCGTCATCGGCCGTCATTCGCATCCACTTTCATGTCTGGGCCTCGTTTTCCTTCGTGTCGCTTGGACATCGCTCCCTTCGTAAGCGAAAACAGAATTCGCGCGTGAAAATTAAATCGCGACACTGAGACCCGCGGCAGGACTGTTTCTTTAAAGGGAACGAAATCCTTTCACGCGCATAGAATACGAGGGATGAGATTTTAACCTTCTGGAACTGCGGTCTATTAAAGGTCTATTAAATTCACTTAATTATATCCCTTTTTGGAATTGTCAGTGATTATCTGAATGACAAAAGTTCTGACGAGTAAAAATAATTCAACTTTCTCTGTAAAGTAACATTAAGATAAAAGATAAACATTATTTGAATTTACTATATTAGTTATTAATTCTTGTATCCATATATTATTGTATAGCAATTGTCATTTTATACAGAAATATCAAACAATTCAATTTTCTTTATGTTGCACACGTATATTTGAATTATTCTTATTATTATATTATATTCTTATTATTATATTAAAATATGTTTAGTATTTATTCTTTTTTATATAATTATATTATTTTAATTTCTTGAAATTAATTAGTGCGCGTCTTTTAATCAACATAAATTAATCTTTTATAGATCAGCGGCTAAACTTTTTTTTATGATCGTTGGTTATGCAGTTATATCATTGTTATCAAAAATTGTTCATGTCCAATGGAAAACAAGAATTTTGTGCTCTTTTTAGGATACAACAGATTAATTTATGTATCTGCGACGAAGGCGGAGAGACTGGATTTCGCGTATAAAACAACGCGTTATCCGCTGCAGACCGTACGCCTCTTGCGTCTCCGCGGTACGCGAACGGGTGCAACGAACCTCTCCGCTGCAAAGCCTTCGTCGAGAAGAGGCGTCATGACAGAGAAACGAAACGGAGAATCGAGACGCATACATTGTGGCGATCGGCCAGGTTATGCAGCGGTTAGCAATTACAAAGATGATGCTCGAGGAGCATCATCCGCGTCATCTCCTCGACGTCGCAATCATTAACTTTTGTATCCCTTTTCGTGTATACCAGATAGAATGAATCCCGACATCGCGATCACGTTCGATCTTCGAAGTTCAATTCGGCCGAGTCGAAATTGACTTTTATAAATCCAATCGCGAAAGAATGATTTTGCTAAGGTGTTTGAGGATTTAAGAGATGCAGATTTGGGAATTATTTTGTTAAACTATCACAAAATACAAAATAATTATGTACACTGAGAGAAATTTTTTTGGTATTTTATGACTGTAGTAATTAGTAATTACATAGTATTACTAATTATGGTTATTATTAGTATTATTAGTAATAATTATATTTATAATATAATTTATAAATATAATTATTTGATAAAATAGAACTAAAAAATATATTTATAGTTTTATTAGATTTACATATACAATTAGCAAAATGAGTGTAAATAGAATTATTAATTTATAGTTATTATTTTAGCCTAACTATATATTTTGTGTGCAAAAAATTTTAATAATAATCTAACAATCAGCTTGATCGTCCTATATAATTATTTTGGTAGTTTAATAAAATTATTTTCAGGTCTGTATCTGATAAAATTTTTAAGTACTTCAGTAAAATCATTCTTTCCTTCATGAATCTAAATAATGGCAGCAATACAGAGAAATGATAATTGAATTTTACGATCTTTAAAATGATAAATGACATTCTTTATAATGATAAAACAAGCAAATAACTTTCTAACATAATATTGCGCTTGTCATTCTTTTGTTATTATCAAGATATTCTCATGCATGTGTGAGACAGGATTATTTTTTTTGCGTTCTCGCTACCCTGTACTTGAATAGGCTCTCCAAGGCGAGATTTTCTACCGTCGAACTCCCGTGGGTTTTAAATCGAGCATGCACCGTGTACATTCGCAACAGAGAGCCTTCTGTCTTTCTATGCGTTATACACGCGGCGTGAATACGTCGGCTGATGCGTGCGAGCGGCGATGATGGCGAAGAGGCAGGAGGACCGAGGGATTCACGCGATTTATTTACACGATCCCCGGAGAGTGTCTAAGCTACGCGTCAGCCTCTAGAGATGCGTTAACCCCGTTGCATTGGAATTCGCCAGCAGTCGTTGTTCTTATCGTCGGCAGCGATATTCTGTACCACGTTTCATTGACATCAGAATTATCAGAAGCACGTCACGCGCGTGAGAAAATGGCAATAAATTCACGCGATACACCGTGTCATCCTATTTTTCGAGATCAACTGGCAATCTGATGACAAAATTTCAAATTAATTTATCTCTGCTAAAAGCTAACGTAATTGATTTTTCTTCGTTTCGAAACTCAACATCCGAGAAATAAAATTATGTAATTTAAAAATCATTTTTCACAACCTTATATAATTTTAAATTACATAATTTTATTCTTCCGATCTTAAAAACTTTTTTTCACAACGTTTGGCACGTAATTAAAACCAGAAAAATATCCGAGATCCGCGAAATATCAATTAAGGTTAAGTATTTAGGATTTTTAAAATAACTCTTTTTACAAAATAATCGATTTCATTGCTGGATCATCGTCGTTACATCGGCGAAAGAATGCACGTACTATCTCGCGTATATAGGGCAGAACCGGCTCTGTCGGCCGCATCTTTGCTGTTACCAACTCTTTCTCACTCCACTTATACGTCGCGCACGTAAACGAACATATACATACACACGCTGATATGTTGCATTGCCATCGCTGGAGATGGCATCAAGAGGGATGGAGGGACAATTCTCTAGAAACTTGGGCTACGAAAGGCTTCCTACATGACGTCGCCGTAATTTACCACGAATGATCCTTGTAATAGATGTGCGCGGGAAAATAATGTGACTCAAGAGGAAGATACATTAACATACTTTGCGATCACATTAATGATATCTTTATTCAGCATTCAGAGACTAAAAACGTTAGTCGATGTATTATCGAAGGCACTGAGAAAGAATCGCGAGAAGATTAGAATACCAATATGAACTTTTATTGAAAAAATATTTCATTATAGTTTTAAACTAATCAAATTTTTATTCAATCAACAAGAAACTACACAAAAAATATTTATTTGTGAAAAAATAACAAAAATATATTTTTTTTAATATTTAAAATATTTAAAATATTTAAAAAAGGAAATGAAGACAAAGCTAATTATTGACGATTCTTTTTGATCAAAAAATTTTCTTTCCGATTATCTCGATTAGAATTCTGATTAAATGATATAATCAGACTCTTCTGATTCGTTCATTTTCAAATATTTTTTCAATGTACCGATTTTATTTGATTATATTAGGTATTAGCAAAGATACTTAGCTCAGCTAGAATAGCCTTTATTTACTTAATATTGAATTTATATTCATTACACAGCCTTACTTTTATACATTGTTCGTATTAAAATTTTCTGTTGACAAGATTTTTTTATTATGAAACAATCTCTCAGTCTACGAGGACAGTGTCTAGATGGCAGCAGACCAAGCCAACGAGAGAAATGCACGGGACAGTCTCCTCCGCGTCCGCACCGGGCACCGTCACTACTACTACTTCGCGGCGACGGCCGCGGTCGAAGTAGTGGGGTATACCGGTGTCCCGGCAGACAGCTTGGCGTCCTACGGTTCGCATTACGAGAAACCGTGCCTTTCTCCGTCTTTCGTCTCCTCTCGCTTCGTACTCGCTGCTCGCGGTACTGAATCTCTCGCGCCTCTCGCGCTCAACTCGCTCCGTTCTCGCGAGCGTCTCGTCGGCTCGGTTTTTCCCCAAAGGGACCATCTCTAATCCTCTCGCTCTGATGAACCCAATGTCATTTAAATCTCGCGTATACTTGATGATGATGATCGCTTCAATTAGAAAAAAATCTATTTTTATTTGAAAAAGAAGGACATACAGAGAATAGACAAATGACGTAATATCTGAGAAATATATCGTCTACATATTTTATTAATGGGAAATTGATCTACCATTTGTGTCTTTAATATAAATTATGTCCTTATTGAAATAGTCATACTTGAATGGTGTAGCAACTGCTGTAATGTAATTATACCATTTTTCTAGTAGAATATCTTTTATTTAAAAGATGATTTAAATCAGATGATTGTATTAATCAGGAAAAAATGTTGAAGTTTTAAGGAAAAGAAGTCAATTTTTTTGGAAGCTAGAAAAGAAAATTTTCTCCTCCATTATTTATATGAATAATTGAAAGATGTTCTATTGAAAGAATAGTACAATATTCTTTAAGCAACTATTCAAATCATCGAGTAGTTTTCAATAAAGATAAAATATGTATATTAAAAACAAATGCTGGGTCAAATTCTTATTAATAAAATAAGTAGTAAAATAAATAGAATATTTTCTAAATGTTCTTATTATTTTGTCGTGAAAGCTATACATACATTTCAAGCAATCGAAAGTCGATTATTTAATTTAATTACATTGATTAGATAAAATTACATTGAGATATGTAAAAGCACATAAATGCACAAATAGTGAGATATCAGCAATGCTACTGTTGTAAAAAAGTCTACTAGGCTTTTTAAGTAAAATATTGACTTATTGAAACATAATTATTATAGCATAACGACTATAAAAAAAATTAGATTGAAAATATTTATCTACTAACGCACAGACGTGTGTCATCAAATTATCGTATTCACACATAACACATAAAGAACACATTAAACTTACATATAACACAAAGAGAGAAAAAGCAATACAAAAAACAGAATGGCGTCGCTCTCCGATGTAAATTATTTCTCATGTCATTATTATTATTATTATTATTTTCTATACGATAGTCTTGAATACAACTAAAATGTTCTAACAATAATAAGATTAAAATTGAAATAATAAAATTATTGATATATGTAAACGAGATATGTTACGCTCGAGTAATAAATTTTTTAGCAATTGACCTTCGAAAACAGCTGCAGCTTTTCTATGATTAATTATCCATACATTATTGATACGTACATTTATGAGAATATTTAACTGAATGCGAATGATCACGCGAGAGACTAGAAAGATGTCAAGTGAGTTGCCATTCATTGGACGTTCAGTGTTATTTGACATGTTTAAGAATAGAGGCTGATAGATTTCTCTTTTTTTGCCTGCTGCTTTTTGCACTTTTTGCATCGATCGAAGGCCAGTTGGTGGAAGTGTTGCACGATTTCGAGAATCGACTAGTTATCGACAGTATGCAAACCAGCTGATGTCTTCGAGGAATACCGATCTGGCACATAAATAATAGATAAGGGAATTTTTAAGAAATCCTCGGTATTTATTTCATGACAAGAAATTTCACTGAAATACTTATTTAAAAATTTAATTAAATATAGATTTGAAAATAATGTTATTGGACTACCAAAATAATCGAATTATGCTGCTGTTAAATTTATAATATTAAATTATATCCAATTATTTTTAATCATTTTTATTGGTTGTCAGTCACTACTCTTAATATGTCGTTAATTTAAATAATTATAAATCAAGGGGTGTATTAAATTTAACTCAAATTTAGT
>Ga0157363_1000514_pt1 | contig 29675 bp, 22 predicted proteins | sample AttsexASBM1_FD_111477 | JGI IMG/M metagenome (GOLD analysis project Ga0157363, IMG submission 111477) | Fungus gardens microbial communities from leaf cutter ant in Ribeirão Preto, State of São Paulo, Brazil - Atta sexdens ASBM1 | ecosystem: Host-associated > Fungi > Mycelium > Unclassified ... | reverse complement strand
GTCACCTGTGGGAGCGGCCCCTGTGCCGCGATTGGGCCCGCAGGGCCCACAAAATGCTGAAATTATTCCTTTTAAAATCAACAAGATATTTTATGTTCTATGAGAGCTGGCTTGCCAGCGATAGCGCCAGGACAGGCACCGCACGAGCGTCGGTCAGCGGGCGCTCACCGACACACAGGCCGCTAGAACCGAGAACCTGGCTCCAGCAGGAAGTCCATCTCTTCGCTGGTGCTCGGTCGCCCCAGCACCAGGTTGCGGTGCGGGAACCGGCCGAAGCGCTCGATGATGCGCTGATGCTGCTCGGCATAATCGAGAAACCCTTCGAACAGGCGGCACTGGCTTTCGGGCTGCTCGCCGAGCAGCGCCCGATGGCGCTCTACGCTCAACTGCTGCCAGTCGAGCACCTCGGAATGCTCCAGCACCAGCAGCACGAACGCTCGCTGGATCGGCAGCAGCTGGTAGTCCCAGTTCTGCTGCAGACCCTGCATGGCCACCACCTGAGCGCGACGATCGCCCTCGAACGCTCGCGGCGTGTCGCGGTAGATCATGCGCGGCAACTGGTCGAGCAGCAGGATCAGCCCCAGCCAGCCCTGTGGGCTCTGTTGCCATTCGTCCAGGCCACCGTCCAGCGCCTGCTCGACCCATTCGCCAAAGCGCTCGTACGCCTCGACGTCATGGTGCTTGCCGAACCACAGCGTACTTTTCTCGTCGGCCACGGCCTGGGCACTGGTACCCCAACCGAACCACCACTCGAGCAACGGCTGCCAAGGTGCGAGCATGGCTTACTCCTTGTGATAGGCCGTGACGCGCTCGACTTCCTGCTTCGAGCCAAGGATCACCGAAACGCGCTGGTGCAGGCTTTCCGGCTGGATGTCGAGGATCCGCTCAAGACCCGTGGTGGACGCACCGCCAGCCTGTTCGATGATGAACGACATCGGGTTGGCCTCGTACATCAGACGCAGCTTGCCCGGCTTGGACAAGTCGCGGGAATCGCGTGGGTACATGAACAGGCCGCCACGAGTGAGGATGCGGTGCACGTCGGCCACCATCGAGGCGATCCAGCGCATGTTGTAGTTCTTCTTCAACGGGCCGGTCTCACCTGCCAGCAACTCGCCCACGTAGCGCTGCACCGGCGCTTCCCAGTGACGCTGGTTGGACATGTTGATGGCGAATTCTGCGGTGGTCTCCGGGACCTGGATGTTCTCGTGGGTCAGCACGAAGCTGCCCAGCTCACGGTCCAGTGTGAAACCGATGACACCATTGCCCAAGGTCAGCACCAGCATGGTCTGCGGACCATAGATGGCATAGCCGGCCGCCACTTGCTGGGTTCCCGGCTGCAGGAAGGCCTGCTCGTTCAGGGTTTCGTTCTGGCTCAGGTACTCGTTCGGGCAGCGCAGCACAGAGAAGATGGTGCCGACCGAGACATTGACGTCGATGTTCGACGAGCCGTCGAGCGGGTCGAAGACCAGCAGGTAGGCGCCTTTCGGGTAACGGCCCGGGATCTGGTAGGCATTGTCCATCTCTTCGGACGCCATGCCGGCCAGGTGGCCGCCCCATTCGTTGGCTTCGAGCAGGATCTCGTTGGAGATCACGTCGAGCTTCTTCTGCACTTCGCCCTGCACGTTTTCGGTGCCCATGCTGCCCAGCACACCGCCCAAGGCGCCCTTGGACACGTTGTGGCTGATTTCCTTGCACGCACGCGCCACCACTTCGATCAGGAAACGCAGATCGGCAGGGGTGTTGTTGCTACGGGTCTGCTCAATCAGATAGCGACTCAGGGTAACGCGGGACATGTGTGGCTCCGGAAGGGAATGGGGTCGATAAACCCATGCAGTCTACAGGGAGTGTCGAAGGCTAGCGAGCTGTCGCCGGCCCGCTCACCCGCGTGATCGCCTTGGCGAAGACACAGGTGAGGGTCGGAACAGGGTCTGGCGCATCTGACGACGCGCCGCTCGGGTAGTTCAGCATCCACACGGGCAACTGTCCATCGCCCTCGCGCCCTGCCCCGTCCCGGGCTCAGTCCAGAGCGTTCCAGATCTCGGTGGCGTACTCGCGGATGGTACGGTCGGACGAGAACCAGCCCATGTGGGCAGTATTGAGCACCGCCTTGCGCCACCATGCCTGGGGCTGATGCCAGAGCGCTTCGACCTGGCGCTGGGCATCCCAGTAGGCATCGAAGTCGGCGCACACCAGGAACCGGTCGTACGCCACCAGCGAGTCGACCAGCCCGGTGTAGCGCGAGGGATCGTCTGGCGAGAACACGCCGCTGCGGATGGCGTCGAGCACATCGCTGAGCCGACGGGAGGCCGCAATCGCCTGGCTGGCACCGAAATCGCCGCTGCGCCGGCGCGCCTCGACCTGCTGGGCCGTCAGGCCGAAGATGAACAGGTTGTCCATCCCGACCTGCTCGCTCATCTCGACGTTGGCACCGTCCAGCGTGCCGATGGTCAGCGCACCGTTGAGGCCGAACTTCATGTTGCTGGTGCCCGAGGCTTCATAGCCAGCGGTGGAGATCTGCTCGGACAGGTCAGCCGCCGGGATGATGCTTTCGGCCAGGCTGACGTTGTAGTTGGGCAGGAACACCACTTTCAGCAGGCCGCGCACGGTCGGGTCATTGTTGACCACCCGGGCGATATCGTTGGTCAGCTTGATGATCAGCTTGGCCTGGTGATAGCTGGCCGCCGCCTTGCCGGCGAAGATCTTCACCCGTGGCGCCCAATGGGTCTCCGGTTCCGCACGCATGGCCTGGTACAGCGCCACGGTGTGCAACAGGTTGAGCAGTTGCCGCTTGTACTCGTGGATCCGCTTGACCTGAACGTCGAACAGCGCCTCGGGGTTGACGGTCACGCCGACGCGGTCCTGGATGATGCTGGCCAGGGCACGCTTGCTGTGCAGTCGCTGCTCGGCGAACTGCCGGCGGAAGGCGGTCTTCTCGGCGAACGGCGCCAGGTCGACCAGGCGCCGTTGCGGATCGTCCTTGAAGTCCGGCCCCAGCACCTCGACGAGCATGTCGGTCAGTTGCGGATTGGACTGGTACAGCCAACGGCGGAAGGTCACGCCATTGGTCTTGTTGTTGATGCGCTCCGGGTAGAGCCGGTGCAGGTCGGCGAACACCGTGTTGCGCATCAGCTTGGTGTGCAGCGCCGAGACACCGTTGACGCTGTGCGAACCCAGGAACGCCAGGTTGCCCATGCGCACCCGGCGCCCGTTGTCTTCCTCGATCAGCGAAACGGCGCGCAGCAGCTCGAAATCATGCAGCCCTTTGGCCCGTACCGCGTCGATGTGGTAGGCGTTGATCAGGTAGATGATCTGCATGTGGCGCGGCAGCATCCGCTCCATCAGCGACACCTGCCAGGTCTCCAGGGCTTCGGGCAGCAGCGTGTGGTTGGTGTAGGCCAGGGTGTTGACGGTCAGGTCCCAGGCGGTGTCCCACGGAATCTCGTGCAGGTCGACCAACTGGCGCATCAGTTCGGCCACGGCGATCGAGGGGTGCGTATCGTTGAGCTGGATGGCGGCCGCGTCGGGCAGGTTCAGCAGCGAATCGTGCATGGTCAGGTGACGCCGCAGCAGGTCCTGCAGCGACGCCGAGACGAAGAAGTACTCCTGGCGCAGGCGCAACTCCTGACCGGCTTCGGTGCTGTCGGCCGGGTACAGCACGCGCGAGATGCTTTCGGCACGCGCGACCTCGGCCACCGCGCCCAGATGGTCACCGGCGTTGAAGCGCTCCAGGTGCAGCTCTTCCAGCGCACGTGCGCGCCACAGGCGCAGGGTATTGACGCTGGCGCCGCGCCAGCCGACCACCGGCGTGTCGTAGGCGACGGCACGGACCGTCTCGCCGGGTGTCCAGATCTGCCGCTGCTGGCCCTGGGCATCGGTGACGGTCTCGACGCTACCGCCGAAGCTGATCGGGTAGATCACCTCGGCGCGCTCGAACTCCCAGGGGTTGCCGAAATCCAGCCAGTTTTCGGTCTGCTCCTGCTGCCAGCCATCGACCACCGCCTGACGGAACAGGCCGTGCTCGTAGCGAATACCGTAGCCGTGAGCGGCGATACCCAGCGTCGACATGCTTTCCATGAAGCAGGCCGCCAGACGACCGAGACCGCCATTGCCCAGTGCCGCATCCGGTTCGAGCAGACGGATCCGCTCCAGGTCCACGTCCAGCCCATCCATCGCCTCGCGTGCAATGTCGAGCAGGCCAAGGTTGTTCAGGCTGTCATAGAGCAGCCGGCCGATGAGAAATTCCAGGGAGAGGTAGTAGACACGCTTCTGGCTGCGCCGGTAAGCCTGGCGAGTGTGGTCCATCCAGTGATCGACCATGTGATCGCGGGCGGCCAGGGCGACCGCTTCGAACCAGTCATGCTCGAAGGCATGCTCCGGGTCCTTGCCGATCGCATAGGTCAGCTTGTCCAGTACGGCGGCGCGGAATGCGGCCACCTCCGCGTCACGTGTATTGAGATCCTGAGACATACTTCGTCCTCGAGCCAGTCGGTCAACATGCCATGGAAAGAGTGAGCCTAGACGCTTCGACACAGGATGGCAGGCTCGGTTCGAGTTTGTTGCACCTCGGGTAACCGGCGAAAGGTTGTTCACTTATTGAGCAATTTCGGTATGATCGCGCGCCCATCCTGCCTGACCTTTTCCGATTCCGATGAAACCGACCTTGATCGCCGCCGCCGAAGTGGACCGCCTGGACACTTGGCAACGTTACGCCAGCCACATGTGTGGCGGCTGCCACTCGACCTGCTGCACGCTGCCCGTGGAGGTGAAGATCCGCGACCTGATTCGCATCGGCGTGGTGGACGAGTTCGAGAAGGACGAACCGCCGAAGAACGTCGCCAAGCGCCTGCAGAAGGACGGTATCGTCGAGCGCTTCAACCAGAAGTCGGGCATCTTCACCTTGACGCGCATGAGCAACGACGATTGCCTGTACCTGGACCGCAAGAGCCGGCTGTGCACCATCTATGACAAGCGGCCGGACACCTGCCGCAACCATCCGCGGGTAGGGCCGCGGCCAGGCTACTGCGCCTACAAGCCGAAACAGGCAGGCCGCTGAGCCGGCCTTCACAGGTGAGGTCGCACGAAAAAGGCGACGCTCGGTGCGTCGCCTTCGAAGGTGCAATGCCTCACGCACCGCGTGAGGCCGCTGCCAGACTCAGCGTGCGTCGGCGGGGAAGCTCTTGCAGGCGCCGTCCTGCTGGGCAGGCGGATGCGCGGGATAGACCTGCGGCAAGACGCTGACCGGGCTGGTCGCGATGAACCCATCGGCGAAGCGTGCCTCGACGAACTGTGCCTGCCAACCGGTCTCAGGCAGCTTGGGCGCCAGCGAGAAGCGCTCCTGGGGCGTGAGGGTGACGGACGTGTAACGGACTCCGCAGGCATAGCGGAAGTCACGGTCCTGGCTGTTGTTCGCGGTCCACAGCTTGACCGCTACCGGCCGCTCGGAGAACTCGACGATGCTGGACCCGTCCTGCTGATTGATAGACAGGTGCACGCTCGGCAAGGCGACGTCATCGCGCAAGCGCCTGAGTGCCGGCACCAGGGTGCTCACTACCTCGTTACGCACGCCGCCATGGTCTGAGTTCGGCAGCACGCGCAGGCTGGTCTGCCCGGGCAGACGCTGCTGGAAGTCGGTCACCTGATCTGGCGCGAAGAAATCGTCACCACTGGCCGACACCAGGTATTTGGGGATCGCCAGGCGCTGCCCGGGCTCGTCGAGGTACTGCATCGGGTCCATCAACCCCATCAGTTGCTCGAAGCGCGGCGTGCCCAGTCGCTGCAGCGCGCCGGCCTTCTGGTAGGGCCAGAGCGCAGCAGGCCAATGGCCGCCGTACCGCTGGCGCAGACCCTTGAGCATGGCCGCGGTGTCCGCCACTTCGATCACGCTGGGCACGATCGCGCTGACGCGGGGGTCCGCCAGGGCGGTCAGCCAGGCACTCCAGCCGCGCTTGGAGGCGCCGGTGATGATGAAGCTGTCCACTGCGACCCCAGCCTTCTTCAGCTCCACCTCGGCCAGGTCCATGGCACGGCTGGCGGCCGCGGCCATGGGCACATGCAGGGGCAGCTCGGGTGCGGCGTCGGGGTTGCGCATCCAGTGGGTCCAGGTATGGGCCACCGCATCGTCCTCGCGCATCGGCTGATCGGCATCGCTGAAGGTCACGTACTGATTGGGCACATCGCTGATCATGACCACGGCGACCCGGGCCTTCAGCGCCACGTCTCGCAAGGCCTCGCGCGAATAGTCAAAGTTCTGCGAATCGCTGTGGCGCAGGCCGTTGTTCACCACCAGCAGCGCCTTGCCGGGTACGGCATTGCTGGGCACATGCAGTTCCACCGCATGCTTCCAGCGGCGCGGCTCGACCACCGGCTGCGGGCTCCAGGTCTGGGACATCAGCTCGAAACGCCGAAATGCGTAGCCCGGTTCGGCGCTCTGCTCGATTAGGACCGACTCGAGCGGCGTCTGACGGACATTGGCAATGTGGCACTGTACGACCTGCTGCGGTCGCAGGCTGCTGCAATCCTGCGCGGCGCTGGCGTGGAAACTGGCCATCAGGCAGGGGATAGCCAGTGCGAAACGATAGTTCATGGAAGGGCCTCCTTGGAATGAGGCACTCAACCTGGGGAATTGGACGCCTGCCTACAAGCTAGTAGTCGGCGGAAAAAGCACAATCTTACGGCCATTTAGGAAAGATCCTACACAGCCACGGATCCTACAAACGAAAACGCCCCCGGCCTTTCGACCGGGGGCGTTTTCATTCAGCCTGAGCTCACTCAGTTCTTGGCTTTCTTGGCAGCGCGGGTACGCTCGCCTTCGTCCAGGATCTTCTTGCGCAGACGGATCGACTTCGGCGTGACTTCACACAGCTCGTCTTCCTGGATGTATTCCAGCGCCTGTTCCAGGGTGAAGCGAACCGGCGGAACCAGGGCGATGACTTCGTCTTTACCCGAAGCACGCATGTTGTCGAGCTTCTTGCCCTTGGTCGGGTTGACGCCCAGGTCATTGTCGCGGCTGTTCTGACCGATGATCTGGCCGCCGTAGATTTCCTGGCCGTGCTCGACGAACAGCTTGCCGCGCGCTTGCAGGGTTTCCAGCGAGTAGGTCAGGGCCTTGCCGGTCTCGACCGAGACCAGAACACCATTGAGGCGACCGGACATGTGGCCGGACTTCACGGCGTCGTAGCGATCGAAGATCGACGTCAGGATGCCTGCACCGTTGGTCAGGGTCAGGAACTGGTTACGGAAACCGATCAGACCACGTGCCGGGATGTTGTACTCCAGGCGCACACGGCCCTTGCCATCCGGGACCATGTTGGTCAGGTCGCCTTTACGCAGGCCCATCTCTTCCATGACCTTGCCCTGGGATTCTTCAGGGATGTCGATGGTGACGTTTTCGAACGGCTCTTGCTTGACGCCGTCGACTTCACGAATGATCACTTCCGGACGGCCCAGGGCCAGCTCGAAGCCTTCGCGACGCATGGTTTCGATCAGTACCGAGAGGTGCAGCTCGCCACGGCCCGAGACCTTGAACTTGTCTGGGGAGTCGGTTTCTTCAACGCGCAGGGCAACGTTGTAGAGCAGTTCCTTGTCCAGACGGTCCTTGATGTTACGGCTGGTGACGAACTTGCCTTCTTTGCCGCAGAACGGCGAATCGTTGACCTGGAAGGTCATGGAAACGGTCGGCTCGTCGACGGTCAGCGGCTTCATCGCCTCAACGGCAGTCGGGTCGCACAGGGTGTCGGAGATGAACAGCTCGTCGAAACCGCTGATGCAGACGATGTCGCCGGCCTGGGCTTCTTCGACGTCCACACGGTGCAGACCGTGGTGACCCATCAGCTTGAGGATACGGCCGTTACGCTTCTTGCCGTCGGCATCGATGGCAACCACCGGGGTGTTCGGCTTGATACGTCCACGGGCGATGCGGCCGACGCCGATGACACCGAGGAAGCTGTTGTAGTCCAGCGCGGAGATCTGCATCTGGAACGGGCCGTCACGGTCGACCGCAGGGGCAGGCACGTGATCGACGACCGCTTGGTACAGCGGGGTCATGTCTTCGGCCATGGCGGTGTGGTCGAGACCGGCGATGCCGTTCAGAGCCGAGGCGTAGACGACCTGGAAGTCCAGCTGCTCGTCAGTGGCGCCAAGGTTGTCGAACAGGTCGAAGATCTGGTCCAGTACCCAGTCAGGACGCGCGCCCGGACGGTCGACCTTGTTGATCACGACGATCGGCTTCAGGCCGGCTTCGAAAGCCTTCTTGGTCACGAAGCGGGTTTGCGGCATCGGGCCGTCTTGTGCGTCGACCAGCAGCAGCACGGAGTCGACCATCGACATCACACGCTCCACCTCGCCACCGAAGTCGGCGTGGCCGGGGGTGTCGACGATGTTGATGTGGTAGCCGTTCCAGTTGATGGCGGTGTTCTTCGCCAGAATGGTGATGCCGCGCTCTTTTTCCTGGTCGTTGGAGTCCATGACGCGCTCGTCATTGAGCTCGCCGCGCTCCAGGGTGCCGGACTGGCGCAGCAGCTTGTCGACGAGGGTGGTCTTGCCATGGTCGACGTGGGCGATGATGGCGATGTTACGCAGATTTTCGATCACAACTGTATCTCGATCAGAGGATTCGGTCGCCGCCCAGTGTAGGCGGCCAATAAGAACAAACAGTGCTCAGCAGGCCCGTTGGTCGGGAGGGCGATGGCGGATACTGCCGCCATACAGCCCCGGCGTCTTATGTCGGACGATAAACACGCACATTGGCATGTCCCTCACTGAGCAGATGATGCGCATGCAGGCGGCTCATGACGCCTCTGTCGCAATAAAGCAGGTACTGCCGGTTGGCATCGAGCTGCTTGAACCGGTTGTTGATCGCGTAGAACGGCAGGGCCTGGACCTCGATGCCGTCGAGCACCAGCGGTGCGTCTTCCTGGGCATCGGGGTGGCGGATGTCGATGACGATCTGGCCTGGCAGTGCCTCGCCGACCTCCTCGACCGCCACATCCTTGCCCAGCTCGTCGATGACGTTGTCGATCGAGATGAAGCGGGCACGCTCCAGGGCACGCTCGAGCACTGCCATGTCGAACTCCTGTTCCTCGCGCACGACGCGGTGTGGCTTGGCGCAGGTGGTCGGGTTCACCGAGATCACGCCGCAGTACTCAGGCATGTGCTTGGCGAACTCGGCGGTACCGATCTGGTAGGCGGTGTCGATGATGTCTTGCTTGTGGCTGGCCAGCAGCGGACGCAGGACCAGCTTGTCGGTGGCCTGGTCGATGATCGCCAGGTTCGGCAGGGTCTGGCTCGACACCTGGGAAATCGCCTCGCCGGTGACCAGCGCGTCGATCTGCAGCCGTTCGGCGATGGTGGCCGAGGCGCGCAGCATCATGCGCTTGAGGGTCACGCCCATGTAGCTGTCGTCGACCTTGCCGAGGATCTCGCCGACCACTTCCTCGAAGGGCACGCTGACGAACAGCACGCGCTGGCTGCTGCCGAACTTCTTCCACAGGTAGTGGGCGACTTCCATCACGCCCAGCTCATGGGCACGCCCACCCAGGTTGAAGAAGCAGAAATGGGTCATCAGCCCACGGCGCATCATCTGGTAGGCGGCAACCGTGGAGTCGAAGCCGCCGGACATCAGCACCAGGGTCTGCTCCAGGGCGCCCAGCGGATAGCCGCCGATGCCGGGGTGACGGGTGTGCACGATGAACAGGCGCTGGTGACGAATCTCCAGGCGCACTTCCACCTCGGGGTGCTTGAGGTCGATGCCGGCAGCGCCGCACTGCTGGCGCAGCTGACTGCCGACGTAGCGATCGACGTCCATCGAGGTGAAGTCATGATGACCGGCGCGTTTGCAGCGCACCGAGAAGCGCTTGCCGGCCAGCAGCGGGCCGAAATGCGCGCGGCACTTGTCGACGATGTCGTCGAAGTCGCCCAGCGGGTATTCCTCGACCTGCAGGAAATGCGCGATACCCGGCATGCAGCTCATGCGCTCGACCATCTCGCGCTGGAGCTTTTCGTCCTCGACCTGGGTGTTGACCTCGAGATTGTCCCAGACACCATCGACCGACAGCGCCGGATCCAGGTCCTTGAGCACGGTACGGATGTTCTTGCCGAGCTGACGGATGAAGCGCTTGCGCACCGGCCGGCTCTTGATGGTGATCTCTGGGAAGACTTTGACGATAAGTTTCATGAAAGCGGTGCGCGCATGCCTGCCGAAAATGAGGGGCGCGAATTATAGCGGAAATGCCCGAGGGTTTGAGCAACTTTTGTACAAACGGTTTGCTACGCCCCATATTGGTGCGCCAATTCAAAATCCTGCATCCAAAGGGTGCGATCCTGACCGCGCCATCCAGCCAAATGCCGCGCTCAGGCATGCAGGTGGCGCTGGCTGGCCATTTTCGGGCACTGGCATGCAATTTGCTCCCTTGTGAGGCAGGTAAGCTTGGCCGACTATGCGGGCCCAGCGACACCCTTTTCCAGGGCAGCGGCCCACCGCGCCCTAGACCATCCGGAGGACAACATGTCGAAGTCGGTTCAACTCATCAAAGATCATGACGTCAAGTGGATTGATCTGCGTTTCACGGACACCAAAGGCAAGCAGCAACACGTCACCATGCCAGCTCGCGATGCGCTGGAAGACGACTTCTTCGAAGCTGGCAAGATGTTCGACGGTTCCTCCATCGAGGGCTGGAAAGGCATCGAAGCCTCCGACATGATCCTCCTGCCGGATGACAGCACCGCCGTGCTGGACCCGTTCACCGAAGAGCCGACCCTGATCCTGGTCTGCGACGTGATCGAGCCGTCCACCATGCAGGGCTACGACCGTGACCCGCGCGCCATCGCCCGTCGTGCCGAGGAGTACCTCAAGTCCACCGGCATCGGCGACACCGTGTTCGTCGGTCCCGAGCCTGAGTTCTTCATCTTCGACGAAGTGAAATTCAAGTCCGACATCTCCGGCTCGATGTTCAAGATCTACTCCGAGCAGGGTTCCTGGATGACCGACCAGGCCGTCGAAGGCGGCAACAAGGGCCACCGCCCAGGCGTCAAGGGTGGCTACTTCCCCCTGCCGCCGGTCGACCATGACCACGAAATCCGTACCGCCATGTGCAACGCCCTGGAAGAGATGGGCCAGGTGGTCGAAGTCCACCACCACGAAGTGGCGACCGCCGGTCAGAACGAAATCGGCGTGAAGTTCAACACCCTGGTGGCCAAGGCTGACGAAGTCCAGACCCTGAAGTACTGCGTGCACAACGTCGCCGATGCCTATGGCCGTACCGCGACCTTCATGCCAAAGCCCCTGTACGGCGACAACGGCTCGGGCATGCACGTGCACATGTCGATCTCCAAGGACGGCAAGAACACCTTCTCGGGTGAAGGCTATGCCGGCCTGTCCGACACCGCCCTGTACTTCATCGGTGGCATCATCAAGCACGGCAAGGCCCTGAACGGCTTCACCAACCCGGCCACCAACTCCTACAAGCGTCTGGTGCCTGGTTTCGAAGCGCCAGTCATGCTGGCCTACTCGGCGCGCAACCGCTCGGCCTCGATCCGTATTCCTTACGTGTCCAGCCCGAAAGCCCGTCGTATCGAGGCACGCTTCCCGGATCCGGCAGCCAACCCCTACCTGTGCTTCGCCGCGCTGCTGATGGCTGGCCTGGACGGCATCCAGAACAAGATCCACCCAGGCGACGCCGCCGACAAGAACCTCTACGACCTGCCGCCAGAAGAGGCCAAGCAGATCCCGCAGGTCTGCGGCAGCCTGAAGGAAGCCCTGGAAGAGCTGGACAAGGGCCGCGCCTTCCTGACCAAGGGCGGCGTCTTCTCCGACGACTTCATCGATGCCTACATCGAGCTGAAGTCCGAAGAAGAAATCAAGGTGCGTACCTTCGTGCACCCACTGGAGTACGACCTGTACTACAGCCTCTGATGCACTGACGTCCTGACGTCGAGCATCCGAAACGGCCTCCCCTGGAGGCCGTTTTTCATTTTCCGATCGCTATTTGGGAAGCGTCTGACTTGAGCGCCTGGGTACGACGAGCACACTCGACGTCTCACCTCCGGAGACGTTCCCATGCGCCTTACCCTGCTCCTACCGCTGATCCTGACAGCCTTCGCCAGTGTCGCCTCTGCCACGCCCGTCGACTCGAGACTGGAACCCCTATTGGACCTCATCGAGCGCAGGCTGGACATTGCCGAAGCTGTTGCCTTGCACAAGTGGGACCTTGAGCAGCCCGTCCAGGACGAAGAGCGCGAGCGACAGATCATCGCCAGCGTGCGTCGTGAAGCGCCAAAGCACGGGCTGGATCCCGACCGGGCAGAAGCGTTCTTCGTCAACCAGATGAATGCCGGAAAGCTGATCCAGATAGTACTGCTGGATCGTTGGAGAAACGAAAAACAGGCGCCCGATACCCCACGCCAGGATTTGCGTGCCGAACTGCGGCCTCAGCTTGATGCCCTACAGCATGAGTTGCTGCGCAACCTTGCCCTTTTCGAGAAACCTGAAGGGCTAGCCTGCGTACCGTGGTTGGGTCAGGCAACAATTTCCCGCTCGGACGACTTCCTTCGACAAACGGCGCTCGGCGTTGCCACCCTGCAACTTTGCGAAGACGCCTGATACAGTCGATGCTCTAATTTGGTGCGCTTTACCTGTAAGCCAAGGTAAGCGCACTCTTTTATGGGTCATTCACCGAGATCGAAATACGCCTCCTTGGTAAGGCACGCCCGAATATAGGTCTTTTCCCCGAAACGCCGCTTCTTTTCGGAGCCTTGGTTTGTTTCTTGCATTTCTCGAGAACCATGGATCGCCAAGGCGCCCGCCGACGGTCCGCACCGAGGCAGCCATGTGCCAAAAGAGGTCGACGACGCCCCATGACCATCAGTGATGCCCTGCACCGTCTGCTCCTGGACAACCTCACCACCGCCACCCTGCTGCTCGACAGTGCGCTGCGCCTGGAATACATGAACCCGGCCGCCGAGATGCTGCTGGCGATCAGCGGTCAGCGCAGCCATGGGCAGTTCATCAGCGAGCTGTTCACCGAGTCGACCGAGGCGCTCAACTCGCTGCGTCAGGCCGTCGAGCAGGCGCACCCGTTCACCAAGCGCGAGGCACAGCTGACCTCGCTCAATGGCCAGAGCCTGACCGTCGACTACGCCGTCACGCCCATTCTCAATCAAGGCCAGACGCTGTTGCTGCTGGAGGTGCACCCGCGTGATCGCCTGTTGCGCATCACCAAGGAAGAGGCGCAGCTGTCCAAGCAGGAAACCACCAAGATGCTGGTGCGCGGCCTGGCCCACGAGATCAAGAACCCGCTGGGGGGCATCCGTGGCGCCGCCCAACTGCTGGCCCGGCAACTGCCCGGGGACGATCTGCGCGACTACACCAACGTGATCATCGAGGAAGCCGACCGCCTGCGGAACCTGGTCGACCGCATGCTGGGCTCGAACAAGCTGCCCTCCCTGGCCATGACCAACATTCACGAGGTGCTGGAGCGGGTCTGCAGCCTGGTAGAAGCCGAAAGCCAAGGCGTCATCACGTTGGTCCGCGACTACGACCCGAGCCTGCCGGACGTGCTGATCGACCGCGAGCAGATGATCCAGGCCGTGCTGAACATCGTGCGCAACGCCATGCAGGCGATCGGCGCGCAGAACGAACTGCGCCTGGGCCGCATCACCTTGCGCAGCCGCGCCATGCGCCAGTTCACCATCGGTCATACCCGGCATCGCCTGGTGGCCCGCGTCGAGATCGTCGACAACGGCCCCGGCATTCCAGCCGAACTGCAAGACACCCTCTTCTACCCCATGGTCAGCGGACGCCCGGACGGTACCGGACTCGGCCTGGCCATCACCCAGAACATCATTAGCCAGCATCAGGGTCTGATCGAATGTGACAGCCATCCTGGCCACACCACCTTCTCGATCTTCCTGCCCCTGGAACAAGGAGCCATCGCCTCATGAGCCGAAGTGAAACCGTCTGGATCGTCGACGACGACCGCTCGATCCGCTGGGTGCTGGAAAAAGCCCTGCAGCAGGAGGGCATGAACACCCAGAGTTTCGACAGCGCCGACGGGGTCATGGGCCGCCTGGCTCGCCAGCAGCCGGACGTGATCATTTCCGACATCCGCATGCCGGGTGCCAGCGGCCTGGACCTGCTGGCCCAGATCCGCGAGCAGCACCCGCGCCTGCCCGTGATCATCATGACCGCGCATTCGGACCTGGACAGTGCCGTGGCTTCCTATCAAGGGGGCGCCTTCGAGTACCTGCCCAAGCCGTTCGACATCGACGAGGCAGTGGCGCTGGTCAAGCGCGCCAACCAGCATGCCCAGGAGCAACAGGGCCTGAGCGCGCCCGCGGTCCTGGCCCGTACGCCCGAGATCATCGGTGAGGCGCCGGCGATGCAGGAGGTGTTTCGCGCCATCGGTCGGCTGAGCCATTCCAACATCACCGTGCTGATCAATGGCGAGTCCGGCACCGGCAAGGAACTGGTTGCACACGCCCTGCACCGGCACAGCCCACGCGCCGCAGCACCGTTCATCGCGCTGAACATGGCCGCCATCCCCAAGGACCTGATGGAGTCCGAGCTGTTCGGCCATGAAAAAGGTGCGTTCACCGGGGCCGCCAACCTGCGGCGCGGTCGCTTCGAGCAGGCCGACGGCGGCACGCTGTTCCTCGACGAGATCGGCGACATGCCGGCCGATACCCAGACACGGTTGCTGCGAGTGCTGGCCGATGGCGAGTTCTACAGGGTCGGCGGACACATTCCGGTAAAGGTTGACGTGCGCATCATCGCGGCGACCCACCAGAACCTGGAAACCCTGGTGCAGGCAGGCAAGTTCCGCGAAGACCTCTTCCACCGGCTGAACGTGATCCGTATCCATATCCCACGCCTGGCCGACCGCCGCGAGGACATCCCTACCCTGGCCCGGCACTTCCTGGGCCGGGCTGCACAGGAGCTGGCGGTCGAACCGAAATTGCTCAAGCCGGAGACCGAGGCGTTCATGCGCAACTTGCCCTGGCCGGGTAACGTTCGGCAACTGGAGAACACCTGCCGCTGGATCACCGTGATGGCGTCGAGCCGTGAAGTGCTGATCGGCGACCTGCCGCCCGAGCTGCTGAACCTGCCCCAGGACGCGGTGCCGGTCTCCAACTGGGAACAGGCCTTGCGCCAGTGGGCCGACCAGGCCCTGGCGCGGGGCCAGACCAGTCTGCTGGACAGCGCCGTACCGAGCTTCGAGCGGATCATGATCGAGACCGCACTCAAGCACACGGCCGGGCGTCGACGTGATGCCGCTCTGCTGCTGGGCTGGGGCCGCAATACGCTGACGCGCAAGATCAAGGAGCTGGAGATGAACGTCGGCGGCTCGGAAGAAGACGACGGCGAGGAACACTGAGATCGAAGGAGGGGTAAGACGTCTTGTGCACCGTGCTTGTGCCGCCTGCACCGCATCAAGGCATTTTACCGACGGATTTCACTGAAATACCGCCGAATCCTGCGGTTTTACGGGGTTTCTGAAGTTGGCACGGCGCCTGCAATAGCTTAGGTACTTCCAGTTTCGGGGACCTTGGTACAGGCAGGCCGAGATATCCCCTCTTTTATTCCCGCAGCGTCACCCTGACCCGCCAGCGCCCCGCTTCTTCTGCACCGTGCCAATCGCCGTGCAGGGGGCGGGCAGCCACCAGGGTCAACAACAGCCCCTCCTTGCGCGCACGCACTTGCCAGGCCACAGGCTTGCCTTGCCATTGCACGTGGCCTTGGGCCGGCGCGCCGGTCGCGTCGAACAGCACGGCGACAGTGCCCTCCACATGTTCACCGTGCAGCTTCGGCGCACCGTCGAACCAGAGGTCCAAGCCGCCTTCCTGCACCAGAATCTGCTCCAGCACGGGTGTCTGGGGCGCGGTCAGCCGGCCGATCATCAGGCCGACCAGCACCCCGAACAATGCCAGGGACAGCAGCATGCGCTTCCAAGCCTTATAGCGCGGGTCCGGTTCGGGGGTAGAATGCTCGCCATCTTCGTGCCTGGAGCCGTGCATGTTTCACGTGATCCTTTTTCAACCTGAAATTCCGCCGAATACCGGCAACATCATCCGTCTGTGCGCCAACAGTGGCTGCCACCTGCACCTGATCGAGCCGATCGGTTTCGAGCTGGACGACAAGCGCTTGCGTCGCGCCGGGCTCGACTATCACGAGTATGCCACGCTCAAGCGTCACGAAAGCCTGGCGCAGTGTCTGGAAAGCCTGGGGCAACCGCGGGTGTTCGCGTTCACCACCAAGGCGTCGCACCCGTACCACGAGGTCACCTATGAACCAGGCGATGCTTTCCTGTTCGGGCCAGAGAGCCGCGGATTGCCGGCCGACGTGCTCGACAGCCTGCCCGCCGAACAACGGGTGCGGTTGCCGATGCAACCGGGGTGCAGGAGTCTGAACCTGTCCAACACGGTTGCGGTGGCGGTCTATGAGGCGTGGCGCCAGCAGGACTTTGGGTAGAACGAAGCGGGTTCGATGACGCCGTGGCAGCGGGCGGTCGAGGCGGTGACGTCACGGGCCCTATCGCTGGCAAGCCAGCTCCCACAAGGCTCGCACAGCTCGCCAAACGACGGGGACGCTCATGCCTACCTGCAAGAGCAAGCACCTGCAAAGGCTCGTGCGGTTTGCCGACAGGCGAGGTCGTTCATGTCGACCTGTGGGAGCGGGCTTGCCCGCGATAGCGGTGGCCGCGTCGCCGCATGCCTCGACCCTGACGGATCACTGGCAAACCAGCGCCTGCCAAGGCCTGTTGCAGGCCAGGTGGATGCATGCAGGAACGACGGCAAGGTATCGGCCCGAGGCATTGCCAGCGGGCCGACGGCTTTGGCTTACTGCTGAGTCGGCGCCTCGCCGGCTTCCTGCATGCGCTGCATTTCCTGCGCGTACAGGGCGTCGAAGTTGACCGGCGACAGCATCAGGGCCGGGAACGAACCACGGGTCACCAGGCTGTCGAGGGTCTCGCGCGCGTAGGGGAACAGGATGTTGGGGCAGAACGCACCCAGGGTGTGGCTCATCGAGGACGCGTCGAGGTTCTTGATCAGGAAGATGCCCGCCTGCTGAACTTCGGCGATGAACGCGACTTCTTCACCGTTCTTGACGGTGACCGACAGGGTCAGGATCACTTCGTGGAAGTCGCCTTCCAGGGCCTTCTGCTTGGTGTTCAGGTCCAGCGCGACGCTCGGCTCCCATTGCTGGCGGAAGATCGCCGGGCTCTTGGGGGCCTCGAACGACAGGTCACGCACGTAGATGCGCTGCATGGAGAACTGCGGGGAAGTGTCTTCGGCCGCGCCGGTGGTCTGTTGGTCAGTCATGGCAGATCCTTATCCTGAAAGAGGGTGGAACAGTGGGGGCATCACGCCTCGAGCAGCGCGTCGAGCCGACCGGCGCGTTCGAGGGCGTGGAGTTCGTCGCAACCGCCGACGTGGGTGTCACCGATCCAGATCTGCGGCACCGACGTGCGGCCGGCCTTCTGGCTCATCTCGGCGCGCAGCTGTGGCTTGCCGTCGACCCTGATCTCCTCGAAGGCGACACCTTTGCGGGTCAGCAGCTGCTTGGCGCGGATGCAGTAGGGGCAATAATCGCTGGAGTAGATGAGGACGGGCTTCATATCACTTCACCAAAGGCAGGTTGTCGGCTTTCCAGCTGGACACACCGCCGCTGAGCTTGGCGGCGGTGAAGCCGGACTTGAGCAGTTCACGGCAGTGCGTACCGGCGTGCTGGCCCATGCTGTCGACCAGGATGAGGGTCTTGGCCTTGTGCTTTTCCAGCTCGCCCACGCGGCCGAGCAGCTTGTCCTGCGGGATGTTCAGGGCGCCGACGATGTGGCCTGCGGCGTATTCCTTGGCAGGACGGATGTCGATGACCACGGCCTTGTCGGCGTTGACCAGCGCAGTCAGCTGGCCATTGCTCAGGCTCTGGCCACCGCGACGCATTTCGTTGACCAGCAGCAGAACCAGCAGAACGACGAAGATCGCCACCAAGAGCATGTGGTTGGTAGCGAATTGAATCAGGTTGGCAACCATCGATGGGTGTTCCAGACGAATGAAAATGTCGGCCAGTATACACACCGCCCCTGGCCCACCAAAGCCCGACCGGCGCCTGGAAAGATCTTGTCATTCACTGGTGAGTCGACCCGATCGGCGGCCTGACGGACGAATGTTCGTCAGGCCCGGTGAATTTGCCCTAAAATGCGTGTCCTTATCCTCTTTGACAATTGTGAGTGGGATCCGATGACGAGTACGCCCAAACCCTTGGTCCTGATCATCCTGGATGGCTTCGGGCACAGCGAAAGCCCCGAGTACAACGCCATCCACGCCGCGAACACGCCGGTCTACGATCGCCTGCGCGCTACCCAGCCCCACGGGCTGATCTCGGGCTCCGGGATGGACGTCGGCCTGCCGGACGGGCAGATGGGCAACTCCGAAGTCGGACACATGAACCTGGGCGCCGGGCGCGTCGTGTACCAGGACTTCACCCGCGTCACCAAGGCCATCCGTGACGGCGAGTTCTTCGAGAACCCGGTGCTGACCGGCGCCGTGGACAAGGCCGTGAGCGCTGGCAAGGCGGTCCACGTCCTGGGCCTGCTGTCGGATGGTGGTGTCCACAGTCACCAGGATCACCTGGTCGCCATGGTCGAGCTGGCGGCCCAGCGCGGCGCCGAGACGATCTACCTGCACGCTTTCCTCGATGGTCGCGACACCGCACCGCGCAGCGCCCAGGCGTCCATCGAGCTGATGGATGCCACGTTCGCTCGCCTGGGCAAGGGCCGCATCGCCAGTCTGATCGGGCGTTACTTCGCGATGGACCGCGACAACCGTTGGGACCGCGTCAGCGCGGCCTACAACCTGATCGTCGACAGCACTGCCGACTACAGCGCCGACACCGCCCTGGCCGGCCTGCAAGCGGCTTACGCACGGGACGAGAGCGATGAATTCGTCAAGGCCACGCGCATCGGCGAGGCGGTCACGGTAGACGATGGCGATGCGGTGATCTTCATGAACTTCCGCGCCGACCGCGCCCGCGAACTGTCGCGCGCCTTCGTCGAGCCAGACTTCAGCGAATTCCCACGGGCGCGCCTGCCCAAGCTCGCGGCCTACATCGGCCTGACCCAGTACTCGGCCAAGATCGCCGCCCCGGCGGCTTTCGCACCGGCCAGTCTGGACAACGTATTGGGTGAGTACCTGGCCAAGCACGGCAAGACCCAGCTGCGCATCGCCGAGACCGAAAAGTACGCCCACGTGACTTTCTTCTTCTCCGGTGGCCGCGAGGAGCCGTTCGAAGGTGAAGAACGCATCCTGATCCCCTCGCCGAAGGTCGCGACCTACGACCTGCAACCGGAAATGAACGCGCCGCAAGTCACCGACCGCATCGTCGAGGCCATCGAGCAGCAGCGCTTCGACGTGATCATCGTCAACTACGCCAACGGCGACATGGTTGGTCATACCGGCGTGTTCGCGGCGGCCGTCAAGGCGGTCGAGGCACTCGACACCTGCGTGGGCCGCATCGTCGAGGCCTTGGACAAGGTCGGCGGCGAGGCGCTGGTGACCGCCGACCATGGCAACGTCGAGCAGATGGAAGACGAAAGCACGGGCCAGGCGCACACCGCGCACACCACCGAGCCCGTGCCGTTCATCTATGTCGGCAAGCGCAGCCTCAAGGTCCGCGAAGGTGGCGTGCTGGCGGACGTGGCACCGACCATGCTCAAGCTGCTAGGCCTGGAACAGCCGGCCGAAATGACCGGTACGCCGATTCTGATCGACGCCTGAGCCCTGCCTTTCGCCAGCCCGCAGGGGCGGCCCAGGCCGCCGACGCCGGCTGGCGAGGGCATCACTGGCGTCCTGGATGCCCGCAAGCATTTTTTTTGTGCGCCATGGCGGGCATACTAGGTCGATCTCCATCCCCGGTATGCCCACCCCATGCTCCGCGCCCTGATCCCCTTAGCCCTGACCTGCCTGCTGAGCCCGGCCTTCGCCGACGAACGCGCGCAGACCCAGCAGCAGCTGGACGCCACACGCCAGGATATCGTCGAGTTGCAGAAGGTCCTGCGTAAACTGGAAGCGGAAAAGTCCGGGGTCCAGAAAGACCTCAAGGCCACCGAGACCGATATCGGTACGCTGGAAAAGCAGGTGGAGGCCCTGCAGGAGTCGCTAAAAAAGACCGAGGGCGAACTGGAGCGCCTTGATCTCGAGAAAAAAAAACTCCAGTCAGCCCGCCTCGAACAGCAACGCCTGATCGCCATCCAGGCGCGCTCGGCCTACCAGAACGGCCGTGAGGAATACCTCAAGCTGCTGCTCAACCAGCAGAACCCGGAGCGGTTCGCCCGTACGCTGACCTATTACGATTACCTGAGCAAGGCGCGCCTGGCGCAACTGCACGCCTTCAACCAGACCTTGAAGCAGTTGGCGGGCGTCGAGCAGGACATTGCTCGGCAACAGGCGCAACTGCTGGCCGAGCGCGGCAACCTCGACAGCCGCCGGCAGGAACTCGAAGCCGTGCGCAGCGAGCGTCGCCAAGTGCTGGCCAAGCTCAACGCCGACATGAAGGACCGCGACCAGAAGCTTCAGGCACGCCAGCAGGATCAGGCCGAGCTGGGCAAGGTGCTCAAGACCATCGAGGAAACCTTGGCCCGCCAGGCACGGGAGGCCGAAGAAGCGCGCCAGCGTGCCCTGCTCGCCCAGCAGGAGGCCGAGCGTCGTCAACGGGAGGCCCAGGCCCGCGCCCAGGCCAGTCGCGACATCCAGGACACGCCACCCCCAACGGCGCCGACGCCACCGCGCACCTCCAGCGGTCCGTTGGTCAGCAGTGGCGGCGCCAGTTATGGCGGGGCTTTTTCTGCCGCCCGTGGAAAACTTCCATGGCCGGTCGATGGTCGACTGCTGGCACGTTTCGGCGATGCACGCGGCGGCGACGTCAGGGCCAAGTGGGACGGCGTGATGATCGGTGCGCCGGTCGGCACGCGCGTACGCGCCGTGCACGGCGGTCGCGTGGTGTTCGCCGAATGGTTGCGGGGCGCGGGGCTGTTGGTCATTCTCGACCACGGCAACGGCTACCTGAGCCTGTATGGTCACAACCAGAGCCTGCTCAAGAGCGCCGGTGACATCGTCAAGGCGGGTGAAGCCATTTCCACCGTCGGCGACAGCGGTGGGCAGGAAAGCGCGGGCTTGTACTTCGCGATCCGTCAGCAAGGCCGTCCGAGCGACCCGACCCAGTGGTGTCGAGGCTAGCCGGCGGTTCGTTCATCGTGCGGCGCAGTGCCGTTTCACGGCGCCGATGCTCCCCAGAGGGGCGCCACCAGGATCAGGAGTTCGTTCGACATGCTGCATTCGCCTCGCCTCTCTCAGTTGGCCCTGACCGTCGCCCTGGTCATGGGCGCGCCCGCGCTACTGGCCGCCGAACCGGCTGCCCGCGCCACCCCCTCGGCCACCGAAGTCACGCCCCAGGGGCCACTGCCACTGGACGAACTACGGACCTTCGCCGAGGTGATGGACCGGATCAAGGCAGCCTACGTCGAACCCGTGGACGACAAGACCCTGCTGGAAAATGCCATCAAGGGCATGCTCAGCAACCTGGACCCGCACTCGGCCTATCTGGGCCCGGAGGACTTCCAGGAGTTGCAGGAAAGCACCAGCGGCGAGTTCGGTGGACTGGGTATCGAGGTCGGGATGGAGGACAATTTCATCAAGGTCGTCTCGCCGATCGATGACACGCCGGCGTCTCGTGCCGGCATCCAGGCGGGCGACCCGATCGTCAAGATCAACGGCCAGCCGACGCGTGGACAGTCCATGACCGAAGCCGTCGACAAGATGCGCGGCAAGATCGGCGACAAGATCACCCTGACCTTGATACGCAACGGCAGCAATCCATTCGACGTGACGCTGGCGCGCGCCGTGATCCAGGTCAAGAGCGTCAAGAGCCAGCTCATGGAGAGCGATTACGGCTACATCCGCATCACCCAGTTCCAGGTCAAGACCGGCGAGGAAGTCGGCAAGGCCCTGGCCAAGCTGCGCAAGGACAATGGCAAGAAATTGCGCGGGATCGTGCTGGACCTGCGCAACAACCCGGGCGGCGTCCTGCAGTCGGCGGTCGAAGTGGCGGATCACTTCCTGACCAAAGGGCTGATCGTCTACACCAAGGGCCGGATCGCCAACTCCGAGCTGCGCTTCTCTGCCGATCCGGCCGACGCCAGCGAGCATGTCCCGCTGGTGGTGCTGATCAATGGTGGCAGCGCCTCGGCCTCGGAAATCGTCGCCGGCGCACTGCAGGATCAGAAGCGTGCCGTGTTGATGGGCACCGACAGCTTCGGCAAGGGCTCGGTGCAGACCGTGCTACCGCTGAACAACGACCGCGCCCTGAAGCTCACCACGGCCCTGTATTTCACCCCCAACGGGCGTTCGATCCAGGCCCAGGGCATCGTTCCGGACATCGAGGTGCGCCAGGCCAAGCTCACCGCAGAGGCCGACACCGAGAACTTCAAGGAGGCCGACCTGCAGGGCCACCTGGGCAATGGTAACGGCGGTGCCGATCGCCCTTCGGGCGGCAAGCGCAAGGAGCGCCCCCAGGATGACGACTTCCAGTTGAGCCAGGCCCTCAGCCTGCTCAAAGGGCTCAACATCACCAAGGGCGCGTGACCTCGCTCATGCGCGCCCTACTGTTCGTGCTGGTCTGGTGGCTGGCCGGTGTCGCCCAGGCGGCGGCGCCCGCCAAGGCCTATCTGACCCTGATCATCGATGACCTCGGACAGAACGTGGCCCGCGACAACCGGGTGCTGGCCCTACCGGGCCCGGTGACCCTGGCGATCATGCCCGACACCCCCCATGCCACCACTTTCGCCCGGCAGGGCCATGCGGCCGGCAAGACGGTGATCCTGCACATGCCCATGGACCCGGCAACCGGCCCCTACGCGTGGCACCCCGGCATGCCGACCGACACGTTGACCACGCGCCTGGCCAATGCGCTGGACAAGGTGCCTTTCGCAGCCGGCATCAACAACCACATGGGCAGCCGCATGACGTCGCAACCCGAGGCAATGACCGGGTTGATGGAGGAGCTGCAGCGGCGAGGCCTGTTCTTCGTCGACAGCCGCACCAGCGCCGCCACCGTGGCAGCGGCCAAGGCGCAGGCCATCGGCCTGGCGCATGTCTCGCGGGACGTGTTTCTGGACGATGTGCGCACGCCGGAGGCGATTGCTGGCCAATTGCGCATAGGCATCGAGCTGGCGCGTCGACAAGGTTCGGCGGTCCTGATCGGCCATCCCTACCCGCAGACGCTCGAGGTGCTGGAACGCGAGCTGCCCCGGCTCAAGCGCCAGGGCGTCGAGTGGATCGAGATTCACCAGATGATCGCGCAGCGCAGCAACCTGGCCATGCCAGCCCACGGCAAGCAGGGGCGCTACCCCGATCGCTAGCGGGCCGGGGCGCCGTCAGTCGAACGGGATGAGGCCCTCCACCTGCTCCAGGCGCAGATCGCTGCGGTAGATGGCCAGCAAGTCCTTGCCCGTGGCTGCGGCGCGCAACTGAGCCTCGCGACCGAGCTTGCGCTGAGACCACAGTTTCAAGTGACCCTTGTTGAACGCTTTGCCCGGTGTGGTGGCGCTCGGGTAGTGGAAGTGCGCCTCCCAGAGCCCCTGCCCTTGCGCCTGTCCAGGCCGTGGCAGGCGTCTGACCTGATAGACATCCAGGTAATCCCCTGGCGCCAGCATCTTGCGCTCCGTCACGCGCGTGAGGGTGACCTGTCCATGCTGCATCAGGAACGCCAAGCTCTGCGCGGTGGGATGGCCGGTCGACAAGTAGAGTCTGGTCAACAAGTCCTGGCGGACCGTCTGCAACCGTTCGATGCTACTTGTCAGTTGGCGATGCAAGGCATCGTCCACGTCGCCTCGAGGCAACTTCGCCTGCACGGTGAGCAGTTTCTCTACGTGCCAGTCGATGACCGAGGCCAATCCATGTGGCTCGTCGGACTTGATGTACTGACGTGCCAGGCGGATGACCGACTCGACTTCGGCAATCAGCGCCTGAGCCCGGTCTCGCAGTACGCTCGGATCCTGGACGGGCGTGGGTGTCTCGATGGAAGTCGAGGCATCTTCGAGCCATTCGCTGCCATGCTGCCGGAAAGTCTTGAGCACCTGGTTGTTGTGCGCATCGCGCTGTTCGATCACGGCCACACCGTCGACTTCCGTCTCGATGCCGACCACGCTACGCCCACGCTGCGTGCGCACCACCTGCCGCCGACCACCGCGCGACGGGTAGACGGTCGGGCGCGGCACTCGCGGCAAAGCCAACTCTTTTTCCCGTATCGCTTGAGCCAGTTCTTTCTCGGCCAGCCCCTTGAGACGGTCGAGTGTCTGGCGGTACAGCGCGAGCTTGTCGGCGTGAAGGGCGTTGGCCGACACATTGGCTAGATAATCGACGGAAACCACCGTTTCTTCGTAGCCTTCCAGTACACCATTGAGGACGCTGATCTGAGCGTCCAGTGGCAGATCGCTAGCCGCTAGCTCACCATGCGCAGACCCGGCGCTCCTGAGCGCCTCCCCAGCCATGGCGGCCTCGAGTCGACGCAAGGTGCGTTCGTCAGCACCGCCTAGACGATCGATGCTGAGCTCGGCCAGGTCGACCAGCAGGCGGAACTCGATATCCACCGCGTTGAGTCGATGCTGCTGGGTGACTTGTGTCAGCCAACGGTGCTTGTCCAGCTTGGCGCCTGTCTCTTCCCTGAAGTCGATCGAGCTGTCGTTCAGCGTGGGCGCCAGAAGGCTTTCGAAATGCCGTGAGACCTCGACCAGATCGGTTTCCCACTTCACCACTTTCTCCAGCACCTTGCGGTAGGCGTGGTACTGCCGAATGTCGGCCTCGCCTTCGGGATGGAGCGCGATGCCGTCGGCGAACCGATCCAGACTTTCTGCGTTGATCAACGCGACGATCTCGTCGTAAAACGTTTCGCAGTTTTCAAGCAACTCTTTGCGTGTGCTCGACCGATGGCTCTGCACGGCGTCGTCCAATACGACATCCTTGTGCTTGAGCGCGAATATATCGGTCATCAGTTGATCGTGCTTGAGCCCGGCATCGACCAATGCCTTGACATCGTAGACGACGGTCTCCTTGATCCGCTTCTCAAGATCGCGAAGCATCGTCAGTTCACGCGCTTGCAGTTCGCTCGGCTGCTCGATGGCTTCGAGTGTGCGAATCTGTGCTGTCTTGTCCAACAGAAGATCGCGGTGGGCCTTGAAGACACCGGTCAGCGTGTTGTGCCGTTCGGTCATCTGGGCTTCCTCATCCTTCAATGCCTCGAGACGCGCCTGGTTCTGCTCGCGCAGCAGCTGCAATCGACCTCTGGGCATGCCACCGCGCAGGCGCAGCGCGGTGTCGACGCGCCAGGCACCGAACTCGAGCACCAGCCAAGGCCCTCGCTGGCCTTGCGCGCCTACGACCTGAACACGCTCGCCAGCCAGCTCGACGCGATACACATCGCCTTGCATGATCACGTACAACTGGTCGCCCACCTCATACAGGCCGGTGGCCGTGGCGGCGTGGCCTGTCAGGTCGACGTTCGAGCGCAAGGCCCGTAGTCGCTCACGCTGTGCAGGTGGCAAGACATTGAAGCCCCGCGCGCCATGCCAGGAAAAGTCCAGTTGTGCATTGCGCCTGTCAGCCAGCCCCTGCACCGACGCGACCGCCCCTTGCACGGGCTTGACCGGAGGCTGAAGGGTCATTGCCTCCAGCCTGCGCAGGGGGCCGAGCAGCGTCATGTCCGGCACCTGTGGCGCGCGAGGCGGACTCAGCTTGGGCAGCCTGGCATGCGCCACCGCCATGCCCAGGCCAAGCACCAGATCGACTATGGCCGCCGAACGCTCGGAGGCTGTGCCCTGGACAAGGGCGGGCAGGTCCTGTTTGAGGCTGGCGACGCCTTGCGCCAGCCATGCTACCGCTGCCGCAGGTCCGCGCAAGAATGGACTGACGACGTCGAACAGCAGCCAGGCCCCCTGGACCAACGAAGCCCAGCGTTTCTCTGCCGCAGAGAACAATCGTCGGTCGGCCAGCTCGATGAGCACATCGCGGTTGGCCTGGTAGAGTCGATCATCGACATTTTCGAGCCAGAAGCGCGTCTGCAGCACCGCCGGGCCGGCCGATGACGGTCCTGTCGAGTCATCCTCGATCGGTTGCAACCGGTGAGGCTCGAGGAACCCGCCATGGTCATACACCCGCCGAGCGTGCGCAGGCAGCCAGTCGAGCACACTGTCCTGCAGATCGCCGGCGCTGGCGATGGCCGCAAAGAGAGCCTTTAAGCTTCGGAAAGCCAACAGTGGCGCATGTCGGTAAAGCGGCCGGTACAGAAGCACTACCCTAGGCTCAGCCGAAAACAGCACATACATGCCACGCACCACATCCGCCGTCTCTGCCTTGGCCTCGGGCAGGAAGGCCAATGGCATGAGCGCGATGGCAGGCAGCCGACTGTCCACCTGCCCCCGGCAGTAATCGACCACGCACTGCAACGCGGCTTCGTTCAGCGTGCCAGCCAATTTCGCCTCGAGCGCGGCGCTCAGCAGCGAGCACCGCCACTCGCGGGCGAAGCAGGCGATGCGCTGGTCCCTGCCGCTGGGTTCGTCCATGGCACGCGCGACGTAGGCCGGGTAGCGACCGCCGATGTCGACACGGCCCACCAGCGCATCGAGGTAGGCCGGAGTCAGCCAGTCCATGATCAATTGCCCCTGGCGATGCTCGACAGCGATCAGCACAGCGTCCTGATAGGCACCCGGCGCACCGATGGCGTAATCGAGAAGGCTCGCTTGATACGTTTGCACGTGCCCGTCCCCCGGCCCGACACCCGCACCGCCCGGTACACCACGTGCGATACGCAAGGTCAGCAACAGATCGTCCGGGAAATAATTGGCATCGTCCGGGTGATCGGCCAGCAAGGCTTGGCGCAAATGCTGGCGGGCATAGCTGCGCAAGTCGAGGATGGCATCGCGGGACGTGCAGCCGGAGGCATCGCTTTGCGCCAGGGCCAACTCGAATAGCGCCGCCTGGCAAGCGAACCCGTTCGTCGGCGACAGGTGACGCAGCCCGATCGGCAGGACCAGCGACGGCTCACTGTCGACCCGATAACCCTCGATGAACGCCGTGGACGGATCGCTCAAGGCGGCGAACAGCGCGTTCAAGGCGTCTGGATCCCTGCACTGCCAGTAGCAGGCTTGACCCAGGGCATCGAGCAGGCTTTCGAGCAGCAAGGCTGTCTGTCTGGCGAACGCATCGCCTTCGATCGGATAGCGGTTCCACGTCAGGGTCTCGAAGCGGTAATGCTCGGCCAACTCATCGCGCAGCGCACACGCAAAGGTATCGAGGGTATCGAAGGCGCGAATCACGCTCGACGGCGCGCACCAGAGCAGAACCCGTCGCTCGTCGTATTCCGCGTCGATCAACAAGTGGGGGAGCAGCACAGGGTGTGCCGTCGTGCCATTGGCCAGGTGAACCTCGACGGCGAATACCGCCGGCTGTGCGTCGCCGCCTTTGAGCAGACCATGGACGCACGCCTTTTGCTGTCGATCAAGGCCTTGCAGCGGCAGGTTCTCCAACCAGGCGGACTTGATGATCAATTGCAGCCAGCGATCACGACTCACGTCCAGGCTGCCGGGCGCGGACCAGTAGTCGACCTGAGCCTGGCAGAAGGTCTGCACCAGGGTCTGACGCAGCGCATCGATCGCGTCCAGCTGCGCATCGATCGACAATGCTCCGTCCTGCACGGCGCCCTGCGCGTCCCTGAACGGGTGTTCGGCGCCTGCGGCGATCATGAACTCGCCTCCCTGCAAGCCGCGGGACCGCAGCGGCTGGCCGCGGATCATGGACTCGAGCAACGCCTCCACCAGCGACTGACGCGTCCAGTACACATAGGCGGACGATGACGTATCGCTGGCCTGGGGGATCAAGAGCACGATCGAATCGGCATCGGGCAAGTCGGCGGCCGCCACGGCCGGGTGCGCGGCGGCCAGCAAGAACAGCAGGTGTGTGGCGGCCACCTTGCGCAAGGTAGGCCGTGTGGCGAATTCCACGGCGACCGCGTTTCTGTAGTCCTGGACGGGAGGGGTTCGGGGTGTCATGCGCATTGCTCCTGTGGGTCAATGCGGCAGACGGTAGAAAGGATCGGTATACGTGCGGCGGTACATAAGGCAGGGGGCGACATGCGCCAGCGTGTCGGAACAGGCCGGCTCCTGGGGAGCCAGCCTGCCGACCTGGCGCATCAGCTGTAGACGCGGCCCAGCACCTGGCGGTGGCTTTCGAACTGGTCCAGCACATCGCGCACGATCTGTTCGGCGCTGAAGCCCATCAGGTCGTACTCCTGACTGCCATCGTGCAGGTACACCTCGGCACGGTAGAAGCGCTGCCGGACTTCCGGCTCGCCATCGGTCGACAACTCGCCGACGGGCGCCTGGTAACCGTCCAGGCTGACTTCGTAGACGAACGGATTGCCTTCTTCCATCATCACCCGCAGCCCCATCAGCGCACGGGACTGGCCTAGCCGGCTCTCGACCGCATAGCCCAGAGTACCGAGCTGCGCGGCAGCCTCTTTCAGGGCCGGACTCACATGCTTGTCCATGTAGCGCTGAACCACCGCCTGCGTCGGTTGCAGGTCCAGGGGCGTCAGGCGCTCACTGAAGCCGCGGCGACCCCGGGCGGCCAGTTCGGCGCGCTCCTGCTCGATCTGCACATCCTGCTTCATGGCCTTGTAGAGACCGAACATGAACAGCACCAGCACCACCGAGAACGGCAGACCGGCCAGCACCACCATCGTCTGCATGGCTTCGAAGTTGCCGGCGAACAGCAGGCCGATGGTGACCAGGGTGATGATCGCCGACCAGAAGATCCGCAGCCAGTTGGGCGCATCCTCGTCGACATGCCCGCCTTTGCAAGACAGGTTGGCCATCATCACTGCGCCGGAGTCGGCGGGCGTCAGGAACAGCACGAAGCCGACGAACACCGCCACACCCACGACGATGCGTGCGGCCGGGAAGTATTCCAGCAGGTGGTAGATCGACATCGACGGCTGCTCGACCGCCGTCTTGCCCAGCTCCACGGCACCTTGGTTGATCACCAGGTCCAGCGCGGTGTTGCCGAAGATCGATAGCCAGGCCAGGGTGAAGCCCAACGGGATCAGCAGCACGCCGGCGACCAGTTGGCGCACGGTACGGCCCTTGGAGATCCGCGCGATGAACATGCCCACGAACGGCCCCCAGGAAATCCACCACGCCCAGTAGAACACGGTCCACAGGCCCAGCCAGCGCTCGGACTTGGCGCCATCGGGCTGGTAGGCATAGAGGTCGAAGGTCTTGAGCACGAAGCCGTTGAGGTAGTCGCCGACGTTCTGCACGAAGCCATTGAGCAGGTGCAGCGTCTGACCACTCATCAGCACGAATAGCAGCAGGCCACTGAACAGCACGATGTTCAGGTTGGACAGACGGCGAATGCCGTTTTCCACGCCGGACACCGCCGCAATGGTCGCCACGCCGCTCATGACCAGGATGACCACCAGCAGGTTGGTCTTGCTGTGGTCCATGCCGAACAGGTACTCCAGCCCCGAGGCCACCTGCATCGAGCCGATGCCCAGGTTGGTCACCAGTCCCAGCAGGGTCACGAACATGCCGAAGATGTCCACGGCATGCCCTGCTCCACCCTTCACCCAACGCTCG
>Ga0157363_1000513_pt1 | contig 29680 bp, 16 predicted proteins | sample AttsexASBM1_FD_111477 | JGI IMG/M metagenome (GOLD analysis project Ga0157363, IMG submission 111477) | Fungus gardens microbial communities from leaf cutter ant in Ribeirão Preto, State of São Paulo, Brazil - Atta sexdens ASBM1 | ecosystem: Host-associated > Fungi > Mycelium > Unclassified ... | reverse complement strand
TCATCATTTTTATTATATAACAACTCCCTTTTATTATCGGTCTGTTGTAAAGTATATAATTGAGTTTTTACCTCTATCAATCCCTTGGATATGGTTTTATACCATTTATCTTGAGATTTTATAATTGTATTTGATTTAGTTAATAGATGTTTAAAATCTAATTCGGTTAGAGGAATATTTTTATTTAAACCTTTAACTTTATAAATTTCTTCAGCGTCTATTGTTCTTATATAATATACTTTCGGTGCAATAAATATTGCTCGTGATGAAACATTCTCCAATTTTAATTTACCTAATAATTTATTATCAACTATATTTGGAATTAATTTGTTTAATTCATCAGGATTTAAATTTGTATAAATAGAATCAGTGTCTGTATAATATAATTTTATTTTTGAATTATTTTTAAATTCACTCATTAAGATTCTAGCATATGCTGTTACAGAACTTGCTAATGAAATATTTATATTATGTAACTCTGTTCTATCCTCTATCATTGATCGTGTTTCATCACCTTCTACTTCTACTAAATAGTTATCACCAAAATCTGTTATATCTAATATTTTTTTGGAATATTTTGCTTCATAGTCTAGATATGAGTCTTTAGATATAAATGAACAGTAAGTAAACCTATCGTCCATTCCAAATCTACCATATAAACTATTTAATATTAATTTAGCTATATAGTTCATAGGTTCTTCTTTAGAATATTTTAATCTAATTTTATATAGATCTGAAACAAATGAATGAAAGATTTTTCCTTGGTTAAAAGTATAGCCTCATAATATTTTGAATTTGTAGCCTAATTTTATTGCATTATCTATTTCCTCACTAAAAAACATTGATTCAAAGGTACCTAATGGTGATAGAGTTCGTAAACCTGATTTTGTTTTTATATGTAATTGAATGATTGGATGTAATAAATTATTCGGTGTTTCTACCTTACAATAAAAGAATCCATAGGCTTCATGATTATATTTTCTAATATCACCTTCAAAATATGTAGGCTTTCCGATAGGAAAATTTCTCGATTTCATAACTGAAGGATAAAGAGAATTTATATCATAAGCATATACTAACTCATTATCTATATTTTGCGGTATAAACATATCAGTAGAACCTCCTGTATAAGATAATCGTATGTCCTTATTTATTTGTCCTGTTAACATCGGAATATTAACTTTTTTTAAATATTTAGTTAGAAATATACCGAAACTTAGTGAAGATAATGTGGGGAATTTATTTACATTTAATTTGAATTTATTGTAAATTAATTTATTAAATAATGTTAAAATCTGATGTAAACTTATACAATCTTGAGCACAATATTTTATTGACTCTTTCTGGATACACCAATCACCTTTATAATTTGTTAAATAATTATCATATTCTGCTTGAGTAATATTATCAAAATATTCAAAAGCTGGTACAGGTCCTTTATAATTAAGATTATTTTCATTAATAAATCTATGTGGGAATAGTCCTTTAAGTGTTTTAACAGCGAAATTTAGCGCTAATTTTTTTAAACTAGATAGTAGTAATTGATAACTATCTCTAAAATAAATAGTATAAAATTTAGATTTATTTTTACTAGGGTATGTTAATGAAACTGTAACAATTCTCCCTTTATGTATTATTGGATCAACTATTCCATGATTTATAAGTTCTTTTATTAAAAATACTGCATCAAAGTTGGCAAAATTATGAATATATATTTTATGTGAATGATACTTAGCTTTACATAAATCATTAATGGCTTTAAATAGCAATTCTTCTTGATTATTATAATCTGTTATATAATAGGAGTTTGTTATAGTCCCATCGTATCATGATAAATTATAAACAAGTTTCTTTATAATACCACTTTCATCCATTTTGTCATATGTTTCAATATCTAAAGTAATTATTTTTTCGTTTAATTTTTTATCTACTTTTTTAGATTCAATATAACGAACATGTTTTTCAACCTTAAATAAATCTAATATAAAGATATCATTCTCCTTTATATAAACATAATGATTATATCCTATAATACGTTCAAAGCTTTGATTATTAATAAATTTATCTTTATAAGTTAAAACTAACTTACCCGATTTGAAAATTTCTACATTATTAACTAATTTTTTAATATAAATTTTAGCTATTAATAAAGGTTTAATTAGAATTATATACATCTTTAAACCCTTATCATAATGTAATAAATCACCGTAATCTAGCGGATTATTCGTTACAGGTAGATTATAATGTTTATATCTTTTTAGAAGTATATTTTTGCTTCTTTTTATATTTTCATTTTTAATCGCAGCTAAGCCATCTCTAACTCCATAATTCACAATTATTTTGTTAATAGGTTCCGCTTTATAATCATTACTTTTGATTGATAATATATCATTAATATAATTAATATAAAAATCCATATCTTCTTTATTTAATTTTTTTAAATTACCTAGGGTATTATATACCCCATTAACATAAACAATTCTAAATAAAACAATAATATGTTTATTATTCTCAATATTATTAATATTATTAATTCAAAATTTTTTTATTGCATAATCAATCACATACTTCGAAATAATTGAAGGTTTTTTTAAATTTATGGTGTAAGTCGCCCATAAAATATTATTCTTTTTAACATTATTCATTAAATATTTTAAATAAATATTACTAACTAGATTTACTGGTTTATACTACCCTATAAAGTGGGTGAAAAATAACTACAAAACCTCTATATTTTATGTATAAACTTAAACACTTGTGTAAACAATTACTAAGTATCCCTAGTTTTAACTATACTATAATTCTTGCTGATATTTTACAACCCAGCAATCACACGGTTCAATAATAATCAATAATCTAGTTTATCTAATACGTACAAGAGGCTAACACTATAACTAAGACTACCAAAAGACTATTAAAGGTTAAAAAAACCAAAATTTAAAAGCAACGACAAAAATAAATGCAAATTACTATAACTAAAAACTGAAAAAATTAAAATAAACGGTATTATTATAAGAGGCATCCTATGCTGATATTAAAAAATATCGGATAATTCCATCTAAAATACAAAGTTTTCAAATAAAATTATGATAATAAGAATTTATTTTCTAGTTGTAAAAAAACTAATTTAATTAACTACTTTTAAATCTAAAAATAAAACCTAACTAATATAAAACTATAAAATCCCAAATTAAACTAAATAACAAATATCCGTCCATTCCTCTTAAGCAACAAAATCTAACTAAAACAATAATATGTTTATCATTCTCAATATTAATAACTTAATTAATCCAAAAGTTTTTAAAGCAAAATCGATAACCGACATATAAATAACATAAATTCAAGGGGTAAGACGGCAATAAAATTAAGTAAAAATAATTATATCTTAATAAAAAATACTACACAAGTAATATTGTATTAACAAGCTATAAAAATTACAGTAAAATTATATGAAGTAATAAATAAAATATCTACACAAAGTGTCTAAAATAATCGGGATAAAAAGTATCCAAATACTAAAATAATAGAGTAAAAATCAAGTTAACTACAAGTTATATGAGTTGCTTACCTAATTTCTAAAATAAAAGTAAAAGTTGGATCGTTTCTAAATATCCCATCTTTCTAAATAAGCAATAGGGTTAAGCCTAATCTAAAGTTAATCTTTTTCTCTAATTATTAACTCAATTAAATACTTTTATACAAATTTTATCTAGAAAATAAAACTGGGCAAAATCTACCAAAATTAGCAGCTAACCTAATACAAATAGGCAAGTCAACAAATAAAATCTAAAGTTTCTCAACGCAAAATAAGACAATCTAAAGGATTAAATAACAACTAGGTATGGAAGTCTTTAGCAAAAATTATTGTGAGCCAAATTATAAAAATAAAGTTTAATAAAGTTCAAAGGTTACAAAGGTAAGTGTGCAACAATTATTTAGTCCAAAATTAAGTAAGTTTTTCAAGTTTTTATTAAATTTTTTAATTATTTTTAAATCTTTTAACGATGGTTATTGAATGCGATCTTAATATAAATAAAGCAAGAAAATTATACATCGAAGTTACTTTTATTTTTTCGTGGATGAGCGGGTCAATGATTACTAAATGAATCTTTTCAAAAAATATTTTATAACTTATTTCTAAATAAAATAAACTAACCTCTAAGCGAACATACAATAAAGTTATTAAGAAGTCCATGTAAATAAGCCCTTAAAATATCAAATATAATTAGGTATTTACTAAATACATATCAATCTACAAATGGGTCAATATTTGTCTAGGTAGGGTCTTTAATGTATTAAGCTAGGTTTTATTGAGTTTAGGTCAGTCTCAATTTACAAATAACTTACTAAAAGTATTAATAAAATCTATGTTTTAATTATATTTAACTATAAATTTAAATAGCATTTACAACAATTTATTAATCAAAATCACTTAAGACGAATTAGTCATTAGCATATTACATCATGAATTGGCTAAATTCTACTAATGCTAAGGAAATTGGAACTCTTTATTTAATCTTTTCGGTATTTGCCGGTATGATTGGAACAGCATTTTCAGTATTAATTAGATTAGAATTATCATCTCCTGGAGTACAATTCTTACAAGGAGATCATCAGCTATTCAACGTTATAATCTCAGCCCATGCATTTATCATGAGTACGCCGTTTCACTCCTTAATACTTGTAGTTTAGTCTTACAGGGGACAAACTTGTGTGTAGTAGGAATGTTAATTTATAAGATTACACATCACACAGCTTTCCTGCCTGGCCTAATATAACCTAATAAGAGTATTAGCGCTGTAGTAGGGTATAGATATGTTCATCATGTCAATTAGCATAACGAAAAAGAACATTGGAAAGCATACTTGCACGGTGACGATAAGAAACTTGACACGCAAATCGTGCCACAAAAGGAAAACGGGACACCAAACATCACTTACTGTCCTTGCTTAGCTTAAATAAACTCCTCACAAGGAGCGAAGGGTATCAACGGTATCATGAACGATGGTATCATCCTACTGGCTAAGACGAGTCCCAAGAATGGGAATAAAAATGCGCAAGCACCTAAACAAGAGAGCCTGGGGGAATAACATCCTCAAATCAAGGTACAGGAGGAACTCGGGATGCAACCGCCTCTTCTAAAATAATCTAAAGAATGCGGGCACGGAGCCATCATAGTATCGCAATCCCCAGCGAAAAGGGTGGCAGCGTCAATAACTCAAAACACAACGGCGAAAATAATTTTCAGCATCAACAACTGCATCAGCAACTCTATAGAGTAGTCGTGAGTGAATTGAACAAATACAAGGATACAAATGGAAAATTTAACGGAATTATCATAATCATCGATTCTAAGATGTTACATACTTGTTACTCTCTAAACAATAGTAAGCCTGGAACAATGAGCCCTTAAGCAAATCTCTCAAAATAGAGCACATAAAGCTTGAATGGTATGACAAAACCGCTTTCGATATACGAGAATGTAGAATAAAATAGCCACGCTAGAGAAATCCTAATTCCAAAATCAAATAAATCTGGAGAATTAAGAGCTTTCATTAGTGCGAGCCTAAGAGAACATATCGTACCAAAAGCCTAACAGGTAGTTATTAACGCGATATTTGAACCATACTTTAGTCAAAGCACCAATGGAAATATACCAGGACGATAAAACATAAACACGGAAAACTAAGCCCTGATGAGCATTAAAAATTGTGCACTAAAGTGTAAGCAAATGGTTAGACAGCATACACCACGATATAATCCTTTCCTCAATACAAGAAATAATATCTTGTGGGCCACTAAAATAGATATAGGGGGTTGCAAGCATTAATAAAAACGACACAAAACAGTTAAGAGTAAAAATGGGAAATAGTTCTATATAAACTATACAAATATCTAGAAAATCAGTTAAGTAGTTAATAAATCCAGCCAAAGAACACAAACCCGCTTACGTCAGACAGGTAGAACAAATAAATTACTACAAAAGTATACAACCTAGTCTCGCTAACGAAAGGTTAGAACATATTAGCTTCATGGGTAAATTAGACAGGATTGACGAGCAATCTATATAAGATACGGGGACGATTTCTTCTGGTATCCATTAGAAAAATAGCAGAATCTCTTAAAGACAAAATCACAATATTTCTAAAGGAATCATTTGTTTTGATGTCAACGAGGATGATAGTACTATCATTAACACTATAAATGGTTTTATGATCCTAAACTCTCAAATAAAAACGAGATAACTGTTCTAATTTCAATTCGTACAAAGGAGAAGCGTTCAAGCAAAATAAGTCGAATAACTAGTCTACCAAAATCACTCTATGCTCCTAACGCACTATTATTAGAAAAGATGATCGATAATGGATTCGCTAGACGAAACCCCCAAAGGGTACACCTTACACACTACGACATCCTCCGATTTTACAACAGTAAGATAACAGGATTGGTGACAACATATCAATTTGCCGAAAAGTTAATAGCCAAAGTTTTAATGATACTTAGACAATCATGTGTCCTAGCTCTAGCCTTAAAATTAAAAACAATGCAAATAAATTTTGATCATATCTAACAGAGCCACAAACATGAGTCTATCTATACTTAAAAATATCTTCCTGAGTTACTTTCATCTCGTCGAGATATGTTTATAAATCGAAAGCGCGAAAACTTAAAAAATTAAAAAACCTCTATAAATAGTAGAAAAAAATGGGAGGAAAACTTATCAAAGTTCTAATAATAAACAAATGTGCGCTGTTTTGAAGAGTTAAAAGGTCGGATATCACCACATACTAAAACGGGATCTTCACAAATAAGAACAGGTAACATTTCTTATGGTCAATGGAAAGGAGCAGTCAATATAAATACCTTTTTGAATATAACTTTCCTCACGATCTTCTTTAACGAAGTAAGTTAAACCACTCTGATATGCAGTTGATATCTAGATATCGAGGAGAAGGTAAATCATAAATGGTCTATTACAGCTTACAAAATATTTCCAAATTAAATTTCCAACCACAACCATGTATTTGATACGTCTTGACGTGGAGAGCCGTATGATGGGAAACTATCACGTACGGTTCGGAGAGCAGTTCCGATTAGGGCTGACTCTACTTTTCTTTATGGTTATGATCCAATACAATATTTATATAAGAATGATTCTAAATAGTAGTCACAGTATAAATAGAAAACACTGCTTTAATAATAGTAGAGATACAAATATCGCGAATCAAGTTCTAAAAGAACCTCACGAATACACTAAGGTTTACATTCCTAACGCATATTATAATCGGGAAAAAATAGCAAATGTAGCTAAGAATGCTAATGGAGTTTATAAATTTACTACACCTACAGGTTCTAGTTATATTGGAAGTAGCAAAAATCTATATGATCGAGTATGTTCTTATTTTAAGCCATCAATATTAGCTAAAAAACGAGTAGTAGACAAATATTTTAGTAAAAACGGATTTAAAAATGTAGATTTATATTTATATATTATGGATTCCCAAGTTACAGGGCAAATGATACTAGAATTAGAACAATACTTTATATATAAATTTACACCAGATTTAAATGTAATATTAAATATTTTATAAAACAGTTACCAAGAACCTAATTTTTTTTTCCAAATACACTAAATTAGAAAATGTAAGAGTTAGCTTAGTATATAATTAAGACAATGTAACATCTAATTTAATTCACTTTTTTAAAACATTTTTTTATAAAACAGTACCTGCGGGGATGAAAAAACAATATATTTGTCCTACAAAATTGGAAAACCTTTAAACAAAAAATCATATAAAGTTCTTACTAGTTTTAGTGTAGATTTATTACTTAATGAAAGTGATTTACAATTGCTATTATTTATAATAAAGAGCTAATAGGCGAACATAAAAAATCCAGATAAGACTGCTAAGTTTACGTCTATCAATGCTTGTGCTGTGATATTAATTTAAAATAAAAGCAGAACGAGGCACACTACGCTTAAAATAAAAGTACAAATCTATAAATCCGTATTTCTGAATTCAATGTAAACTATTTATAATTATTGTATAATTAACAATAAGGTAAAACACAAACAGTTATACTAATATAGAAAACTAATTTAATTTTACTGTTCACGTAGTTTAATTATTCACAGTAATATATATTCTCTAGCTTGTAAAGTAACAATGACTACTTAAATTTAAATCAGATCTATCTAATTATTGTATTATAAGGTATAGCCGGGTTAACAGGTAACTCTTAACTTTCTTTTCGCTATATGCTGAAAACCCCTTAAGAATTATAAACTAACTTTTAATATCCAAAATATCATTATTTAGGTAATTAGAAGCAGTAACATATATAATTATTGGATAATCAGCAGGAAACCAAATTGCTACGATCAATATAATAAATATAAGCAAAAGTAGGATCCTCAGAGACTACACGCGAAATACCTTTAAATACATATTATGTATAATTTAATTTAATTAATATATATTATAGGTTATAATTTGCACAAGCTTGCCTTATCGCCAAAATAAAAAAGCTGCAACAATTTGTTTTTAACCTAGTTAAATTATTAAAATTTTTAGGGTAAAGATATAGTCCAAACTTAACTTAAAGGTTAAGATAATGGTATGCCTGGATTGGTGGGAGGATTTTTTCGACGTGGACACTCTGTAGATGTGTATTCAACACAGATCTGTACTGATCATCTATCTTCGTATAGAAACGGATCAAGGTTAAACAATGCGATTAAGGCCAACGAGCCTTGGTTGTGAGGAATTGCTAAATGGGGAAATAATAGAGACATAATTTTAAAATATTTCAATACCCTACCTTGCCTCGAGATACTATTAAGTTCAACGAAAGTGAATCTCTATTTTAAAAATGGTACAGCAACAATCAATCTTCTGTCAAGAATGAATCCCTACAAAATAGGAAAGAAAGTATCAGAATCCGTACTGTCTTTGATCAGTCCTAAGGGAAAAACCATCACAAGAGAGAACTTAATAATGTATCCTGGTTACACAAAACCTGGCAATCTACAGACTAAACACGGGAACCTCGTACATAAATTGGCTCTTAAAAAGCCGTTTTTATTGGGTTTTCTAATCTTGAAAACGTTAATATTAACCTACTACACATCAAAACATTCGCTAGATTGTAGTATCCAATACGGGGGCAAGACAGCTGAAAAAGCAAATGCCGTAAGTAATTTTACGGATACTCGAACAATTTCTAAGACTTTGAAATCGACGGGGCTGTTAATAATAAACCAAAATAGCAGGCTGCAGAATTCAGTAAGCCTTATCAAGGTCTCATGAATAACATCTGATAGAAAATACTCTACCCTGGATCTTTCTACAGAAAGTAGGTCTGAGTTTTCTATAACTTACTTAAAATCTTATGATCCTATTAAAGGACAAGAAATAGTAGAAAGTAAACAAATGGAATTATTGAGACTTGCGGAAAAAGTTGGAATACACGACAAAAAAGTCTTTGATTTACAGTTAGTTCTTGCTAGATCTTTTGCTTTCAGAGCGCATGCGAGTTGGCTTATATTATCTCAAACAGGATCAAGTAGTCCGGAACTAGACACTGATATCCACAACAAAGAAAAGAAAGCAGAAATGTTTAAAACACTGATTGAATACCTTAGAGATATGATTTATCATCCAAAAAGATACAAACCTACTGCTTTAAAATTAGTTTTTAAACCTAAAGCCGTAAAAACAGATAATAAACCATTAGGAATATCTACAATAAGAGATAGAGCGTTACAATCTTTAGTAAACCTAGTGCTTTACCCTCTTGTAGAATTAACTAGTGATCCTAATAATTATGGGTTCAGAGTACATCGAGACTGTAAGTTAGCCATTGCTGCAGTTAAATCCAATCTTCGAAGCATAAATTTTAAAAAAGCTAGAAATTCAATTAATTTAAGATACTCCAACTATAAAGGTGGACAATTTAATCAGGTTAATTACTCGCTAAACAAATGGATCCTGGATGCAGATATCATAGGTTTTTACGATAATATATATCACGAATGGCTGTGTAATAATCTTTTTCTTCACCCAACTCTTATTGCAATGGTTAAACAGTGGATAAAAGCCGGAATATTAGATGCGGGAATCTACTCAGATCCAATAAATGGAACTCCACAAGGAGGTATAATCTCACCTACCCTTAGGAACTTCACATTAAATGGAATAGAAGAAAGAGTACTTAAATCTATCTACCCTATTAACAATGGTTATTCAAGGAAACAAATAAAAGTTAGATCTCTAATAGAGGGTCATATCACAGCTCAACCAATGCCCTTAAAACTGGGTGTATCTATAGTTCGATATGTAGATGATTTTGTAGTTATAGCTAAAAGCAAAAATATACTCAACAAATACGTTACTCCTGCCATTTCTGATTTCCTTAAAGAAAGAGGGCTGTGTTTCTCAGCTCATAAAACCAAGACGTTTTCTCTAGCACATAAAAATACACAACTTGATTTTTTAGGCTACACCTTCAAATTTAGTAATAAAAGGTCTTCAAATACCAAAAGAACTATGGTATGAGAGGATTCTGTAAAATTAATAGTTTTATTCCCTAACAAAGACAAAGTAAGAAATTTTATTAAAAAATTGAAAGAAATCATAAATAACTCTCAAAATCTTTCAGCAGTTGAATTAATTACAAAACTTAATCCTATAATTAGAGAATGGGCTCTTTATTACAATTTAGATAATAGCTCTCATTACAGATCTGTAGTCAAAAACGCCCTTTATAATTTAATTTGGAGATGAATGAGAAGAAAACATCCTACCTTAGGTAAAAATAAACTGGCACAAATGTATTTATTAAGACCCTTTGATGCTGAAATAGTTCCTAATTATACAAATCCTGAAATTGATGGTTACTACAAATTAAAAAACAGAAAATTGACCTTCTTCGGTGTAATTAAAACCAATAACCAAAACACCAAAGTAAAAGACAGTAAAAGAATTGTTTACTTAGCTAATCCTGAAACCTCTGCCCGATTAATAAGAGCAAGTAAATATATATTACCCCAAAGTTTAAGAACGATCCATGCTTTTCACTCCAGAGCCTATAAGCTAATCGAATTTAAACTCTTTAATTGCCAATCCAAAAATTCCAACTCTGAAAGAAAAACTAATAAAGAAACAAAACGGATTATGTGGATTATGACATAAATATATTGAATTTTAATTTTTACACTTTCAAATAATAGACATTAACCACATTAAACCAATCAAGAAGGGAGGTGATAAGCTTAAATTATCTCATTTAATGATGACTCACTCCTGGTGTAAAGAGAAACATATAATTTAACATATTGATGTTTTTCATATCCTTTCGTATTATTCCGCTGTTATTAATCCTTTAAACTCTATTTACTAGAAAGAGACAAGAAGGAAAATAATTTGATTTGGTGAGCCGTATGCAGGGTGATCTGCACGTACGGTTCTTTGAGGGGATATTGCTGTGAGGCATGTTCTATCTCTAGTGGTAATTATTTCTTACCTATACACTGTGGAAGTCCAGATATGGCAAACAAACCAAAACCATAAATTAGACCTTAACCTTATATAAAGGTAGGTTCTGGAAATATAAAACAAAAATAGTGATAAATTTTATTATAGTCAAAATATAAAAATGAATAATAACTTAAATAGTTATTTAGCTGGTTTATTGCACTTTAAGGTGATGGTCATATTTGAATACCTAATAATAATATGAACAAAACATAATCCAAGATTTTGTATAACTTATAGTTTAAATACTTTAGCAATAAGATTATTAAATCTAATAGAATCAGGTTTTATAAGATACAAAATTAAAGATAATGCTTGTGTATTAACTGTTTCACCGGTAATAGTTTAATTAAATTAGTTTCTTTAATGAATGGTGAATTAAGAACACCTAAAAATACACCGACTACATAAATTAATAGAATGGTTAAATAATCATCATAAAACTAATATAGAACCCTTAAAATAAGGAAGTCTAGCTTACACTAGCTGGTTCAGCGTATTTATTGATTCAGATGTAAGTTATTCTGTGCAGCATACTAAATTAGGTATTAAAATAATGCTACAACTTGTAGATTAAAAATTGAGCAAAGAAAATTATAGCCTATAACAGGTATAAGTTATTTAAATATTCTAACCCTTAATTTCTTAATTGTAACTTATTAATTAGAAAACAAAAGTCTACAGGTAATGAATATTATACTTTAGCTGCATTAAGTAAATTATCTTTATATATTATAATAAAATATCTAGAAGAATATACTTTATATTTTAGTAAGTATTTAGATTATTTGGAATGAAATTGCATTATTCATACTTAAAAATTATACAGAAGAAGGTTTAATAAAAACAGAATATGTAAGAAATAGTATGAATAGAAAAAGAACAGAATTTAACTGAAATCATTTAGACAATTTATAAAAATATGACTAGCTCAGGCTATTATTTTTTGTTTTAATATTTCTAGCCCAAATATGGGAATTAGGAATGCCGTTAAAAGTGAAAACTTTTTAATTATTACTTCGCTATAAGCATAGAATCTCTCGAAAATGAAATTAAATTTTCAGTTAACATATACATAGACACCTAATTTAAGTTTTGTATACAATTTTATTGTAAGTATAAAAATATTAAAATATTAAAATATTCACCCGACCATTTAATTTAGACATAAAGCACAATTTAGTAGTAATACGGATGTATACATGGGAAGAATATGCGGGAAACCAAAATCAAAGCTAAATGATGAGTAGGATCCTCAGAGACTACACGCGAAGCTCCTTTCTTAAAAAAACAACAAATATTTTTTAATTAAATAGGATGAATACATAGTCCAAATTTTTACTAACATAAAGTCAAATAGTTAAAGATTCCCAAGATTAAACAACATTTCATTATGGTGTGCGCGGTTGTGGATATTTACAGGTTATACTGCAGTATGCTTGTGGTTCGTCAACTTCGATAGGGTGACGCAGGAACACGTTCAACTCCTGTTACCTCTAGTAATACTGATCAGTATCGGAAGTGTTGTAATCTTCCGTAAATCAATTAGCTTATCCGATGTCGAAAGGACTAGGGGAGTGGAGCATGCTAATAAAGCTCACGACGGGTTTAGCTACATAACCTTGGAGCGTGAGCAAGATAAGACCTCTATGGTTCTTCCATTTTATGTCAACGGGGGGCCTTGAAAACCCTGCAGGCTGTAGCACCATCGCCAGTATGATAGGATCCGACAAATTCGGCCATAGTTTAACGGAAACAACACCTATCACGTTAAGATCTCATATCATCATAAACATAGAACCTAAGGAAGGCATACTCTGTAAAGAATCAACTACTGGATTTCCTAAGGGAAGCAATTCCTATGGAGACGGAGTTTCAATAGTAGGATATGGGCATAGAATTCAACCCTTATCTAAAGTGGGGCAGCGAAACTATTCGACTGGAGCCTGTGCTGTCAATTACGGTAAGGCTAACCAATCGAAACTAACACAACTTGATAATGGCAAGTTAACGGGTTTATACAAACTGCTTACAACAAAAGAAATTCTAAATCAAGCATATCATAAAATCAAGTCCAAGCCATGTAACGTTACGCCAGGTAGCGAGGATTAACCTTATATGGCTTTTCCATAAAAGTCGATGAAGCACTAAAGGATGAGACAATTTAATTAAAACCTGTTCGAAGGGAGTTCAATCCAAATAAAAATCCAAATGGAAAGATGCGAGCTCTGGGCTTCTAGATACAAAATTGTTAAGGAAGCCATGAAATCCTTGCTTGAGGCCATACATGAACCCATATTTTGCGAAAGCAGTCATGGATTAATACCATATAGAGGATGCCATTCTGCCCTAAAACAAACGTCTACCTGGAATGGGTTTAGCTGGTGCAACGAGGAATATATTAAAGGCTTTTTTTTTCTTTTGATAACGTCGATCACAAAATTCTAGAGACTCTTCTGTTACGAAGAATTCAAGATCAACAATTTATTGATTTATACTGGAAACTAGTAAAAGCCGGCTATGTGGAAAAATGAGTGTTTTACGGGGTGTTTTCCAATACTATTTTCTATTCTATCCAACATATACCTGCACGAACTAGATTTATGTGTAAAAGATTGGATTAAGGCAAACTCTGTTGAGTCTATCAAAGGTATATCTAAGGTGAATCCGAAAAACGTTAAATATAGTAGCAAATTGACGGAACTAGCCTTAATTTATAAGCAAGTTAAGGCCCCTTAAACTCTACGAAAGATTAGAGGGGTAAGAGCTGAACGAAACAATATACCTTCTAGAATAATAACAGGAATTAGAGTTAAATATGTAAGATATGCGGACGATTGAACAAATGGTATTATTGGGCCTAAAGATTTGGCTATATCTCTTAAATAAAAGCCTTGACCAAGAGTTGAAAATCACTATTAGTTCAGAGAAGACCAAGATCTCTCACTTTGGCACTTTGGTGAAGATTCAATAAAGTTTATGGGTACTTATTTATCTATTCCAAAAGTTAACCCTAAAAATTTTGATAGACATTCAACAAGAGGTAAGACACTCGTTAAAGTTAACCAAGTTAGAATGAACTTTAAACTTCCTTTTCAAGAAATTAAGGAGAAACTGGCTAATGCTTAATAACTATAATAAAGGAGGGGAACTAGTACCCAATGCAATTAGCAAATGGATATTCTTAGATCATAGATCAATAATACTAAAATACAATTCCATCGTCAATGGTCTTCTTAACTACTATTCTTTCGTGGATAATTTCTATGAATTCCACACTATTATAAACTTCATACTACGACATTCCTGTGCCAAGACTTTAACCAGAAAACTAAACCTCAAAAGCAAAAGAGCAGTGTTCAAGAAATTTTATTCGGCCCTGAACTTGCTTCACCTGAAGCTGAAAAAACTAAAACCCATGAAGTTTAAAATGCTGGAAAGATATAAAATACCCGAAATTTCCACATAAGCACCAATTGGACCGATCCATTTGAATTGCTAAACTGGAGACTAAAGACACACTCTAGCTTGGATTAATCCATGAGGATCTTTGGGTATGAACAAGACATAGAAATTCACCACGTTAAGCATTTAAAAAAGGGGTATCGAGCCAAAACAAAAAGGTTTTACTAAACTTATGGCTATGTTGAACCGAAAACAAATACCAGTTTGTCAATCATGTCATATAAAGATACACCTAGGAGAGTACAATGGCATCTCTTTAAAGGAATTTAACCGACCTACTAAAGGGAAACCTGAAAATACTTCAGAGTCAACAACTTCTGACTAAGGCTCATAATAGAACCTTTGCTCCATTAAACTCGTAAATTAGCATTAGTTTCGTGGAGAGCCGTATGCAGTTAAAGTTGCACGTACGGTTCGGTGGGAGGCTTCTCTTGCCCCTTTAGGTGCGGGACGTCGACCCAACTATTACCTCCTTCATTAATTTTATTATTACTGAGCTCATTAGTAGAAAATGGAGCTGGTACATTCCAGTGCCAGAGTAGTAAGAAATTACTATCAAGCACATCGCTATATGCTTAAACATCCTAAAGCTTTAAGTACTATCATTTTTCTTTAAATTTTTATTGTATAGTAACAATCTTAAAGATATTACAAATGGATAATCAGCAGGAAACCAAATTTATAAAAAAGTAGGTTCCTCAGAGACTTGACGCGATGCCCCGTAATTTAGGGTGAAGATAAAGTCCAATCTATTTGCGCAAGCAATAGGTGTATTACAAACATTATAGCTATTTTAATAAAATCATTTAAAAATTTGAATCCTATCAAAGATTCTTTCACTTAAGATTAAAAAAAATGAAAATAGACTAAAATAAAAAGTTAATAAAGGAACTTTAGAATATAATAATCAATTAGGATATTATTTAGCAGGATTAATAGAAGGAGAGGAATCAATTATAACTCCCATTAGTCATCTAAATGAAAAAGGAAAAATATTATATCCTGTAATAAAGCGTAAAAAAGATTTCCCTTTAGCATTAAAAATAAAATTTAAGGAACTTGCAGGAACATTAGAATATCCTAAAAATTTTTTAAATCTATTCATTCAAGATATTTCTACACTATATAAAATGACTGTTCTTATTAACGGAAAATGATAACTCCTAAGATTGAATCCCTTCATAGACTAATAGACTGGTTTAATAATAGATCTAATAAAAAAGGATTAAAATTAGGACTTGACACTAAGGATTTAAATAATGGTTAACGGGATATTTAACGGGTTTTATAATCATATGTAAATTTTTATTACAAATTTTCTTTTAATGGAGCAGGACTCGCAAATAGTATAAAATATATCTTATCAAATCTCCACAAGCTGTGTACACTAGAAAAAATGATTCTACTAAATTAGAAGTGTCTTTTTTACCTTTGATGCAAAATTTGCTGAGGGTATAACTAAAGTTAATTCTATACATAGTTAAAAACTAATTATATTGAAAAAGCTCTTGAAGTAAGAACTGTGCCTGTCGAAATTTTATTTATTATTTATCCAAATATTCATTATATATTTCTAAATATTTATAGGATCTTTTTTATGTTGGTCATAAATTCAAGATATTAATCAATATAAATTACCTAATATTTTTATAAGGAACTAACCAATTAATACTTATTTATTAAAAAAAATAAGATGAATACAACAATAACTGATTTTGAATGGAAACATTTTAATAAATTTGAATAATAAATATTATTGACTCTTTTTATTTTAAATGGAAAAATTAAAACTGTAAGGATGTATATCCTTTTCTAAATATAAATTATAAAAATTCCTTTCTAACATAATACTATAAAATTTGTAATACAAATTGTGACTGGATGGACAGTTAAGGATAAGCTGTCATATTACACTAATGTAATTAAAATTAAACTCTACTTGATGCGAGAAAGTTCAGGTTTAAAACAAAAAAAGATTATACTACAAATCAAAATAATAGCGGAGCGCAAAAGCAGGGCGGTCCAAAGCCAAACACAGATAGCTTTAGTAAAAATTCTAATTATTTAAATAATTCTAATAATACTAATGATTCTAATAATAATAATAAAAATAATTTAAAAAAACGGGTCATCTTAAAAAAAATTATCTCAATTATTCTTTGTATAGCTGCAGCATATTTAAGTTATTATTTAATATCTGAAATAAATAATATTGTAGGTATGATTATTTCATTTAGTATATCATTTGTTATATCTTATTTTGTTTTTAGTAAATTTACATTTTCAAAAAATTTATTCATAAGATTTATACAACAAGCTATTTTATTTTTTGTATTATATTTTTTAATAATAAACTTATGTTATTATTTTGATTTATTGGATCCTATATATTGTGATGGTCCTGATAATTTTATAAGTAATAATAATGAAAAAAAAGATAATTATAATGTGAATTTATCTATTAAAGGTGAATTACCTCAAAAACCTGTTGATACAATTTTAACTATAGCTAGTAATGTATTAAACAAAGGTTTTGAAACTTTAGGTGCTGCGGGTGCTGGAGGTACAGCTGCGGCCGCTATGGCTAAAGCAAGCGTTAGTTTACCACCAATTCAAAGACTAGCTCTAGTTGGTGGCACTGGATTTGTAACTAGTGCTGGAGTAATATTTGGTGTAAGAGGGGGAAGAAGCTTGTGTGAACGAGAAATTACATATAATACTTTCCTGGAAGGTATTAAAACTAGTACACATGCTAATACGGATGTAACTAGAGTACCATCACCTAATCCTGATTTTTATATAAATAGTCCATTAGAATTAGGTGAATATTCAACACCCTTAAGTGAATTAGTAGAAGTAATATTTGCATATAATGCATTGGAATTAATACTAATCTGCGCCTTAATATATATATTAATATACAAATATATATTAAATAAATTAAAGAAATATATTCCTACAAAATATTCTAATCTTACAAAAATAGTTGAAAATAGTATAAATTATAATACTAAATTTATGGATATTTTGTTCAAAGTAACAATTGTTTTATTATTTTTATTTAAAATAGTAAATTTATTTTTTAGTTATAATTTACATACTAATTTAGATGAATTTATAATTGTACATAATGTTATCATTAAAAAAAGTTTATTAATTACATTATCATTAAATAATAATTTATTATTAAATTTTAATCTGAATAGCTCTGCTAGAAAGCTTATCTGTTTTTTTAAATTTAAACTCCCTTTCATAATAAGTAACTACCTATTCTATAATTTATATAAAATGGTAAAAATGTTATATATATTGGGACAATTCGCCTGGTTAAACAAAATTAAAAAATAATCATCAGAGACTAAACGTAGAGCGTTTTTCTAATCCTAGCTTTAAAAATATCAAAATTTTAAAAAAATTTCTTAATTCAAATAATGAATTATTTTATAAATGGTTAGTAGGATTTACAGATGCCGAAGGAACATTTTATATAGCTTATCAACATGGAAAATGGTCATTAGTTTTTAAGTTATCTCAACCTGAATATAATATAAGATTGTTATATTTTATAAAAAGTCGATTAGGAGTAGGTAATATTAAAAAAGAAAATAAAACTAATATCTTTACCTATAAAATAAGAGATAGACAGAAATTAGCACATATTATAAATATTTTTGATAGATATCCTTTATTAACTAAAAAATATTTTGACTATTTAAAATTTAAAGAGGCTTATACAATTTTAGAAAATACTAATTTATATAAAGTTAAACAAGATGAATTAATTTATGCTTTAGTTAAAAAAGTTCCAAGTGAAGGTTATATTTCTCCAGCTTGAAAAATAGTTAACTACAAAGTATCTTGTACTAATGAAGCCAAAACGGTCATATTTAAACCATGGTTAGTAGGATATATTGAAGCAAAAGGAAGTTTCTATCTCATTAATAAATCTAAAGATAGCTTAGTTCATGGTTTTGAAATAACTACAAATTTATGTTTTATTATTAAAGCTGCTATAGGGAAAATATTAGGTATAAAAACTAATCCTAAAGCAGGGTGTCCAAAATCAACAACTCACGCGGGTGCTAGTATCATTCAAACTACAAATTCTAGAGCTATTGAAAACATAATAAAATATTTTCATAATACTATGAAAGGAATGAAAAGTTTATCCTTTAAATTATGGTTAAGAGCTCATTCTATATTAAATTCAAATATGGATAATGAAAAAAAATTTAAAAAATTAAATAAAATTAACAAATTGCTAATTAAAACAAACTCTAAATTAAAAAGTACAAATCTGACTTTAAGTCATAAATTTAATAGATCTGTTCATACAAATTCAAATAATTCTAATATTAATCCTTATTATATTACTGGAATTTAAGACGCAGAAGCAACATTTGTTATTTCAATGACTGAGAGAACCTATTTAAAGACAGGTTGGGGGTATAGCTCCTATTAAAAAAAAAAGTAAAAACAAAAATAAATACCTCTTCTAATTCTAATTAAATCCTTTTTTAAAGATGTAGGTCTGATCTATTTAGATGAAACTGGAAATACTGCTAGTTATACTGTAAATTCTGTTAAAGATTTAAATAATATTATTATACCTCATTTTGAAAAATATCCTTTAATAACAAAACTTTTTAAATATGCAGTAGACTTGATAAATAACAAGGCTTATGAAGGTTTTAATAAAATAGTAGCAATTAAAGCTTCTATTAATTTTGGTTTAACTACTACATTACAAAAATTTTTTTCTAGTGTTATACCAGTCTTAAGACCAGTTGTTAATAATCAGGAAATACAAGATATTAATTGGATCATTGGATTTAGTGCTTGTTTTTTCGTAAATATCTTTAAAACTAAAACACCTAAGTAGGTTACCAAGTTAAGTTCAAATTCCAAATCAGTCAACATTCGAGAGATATTGAATTGATGAAAAATATAATAAAATACTTAGGTTCTGGAATTTTAATAGAAGTAAAAAGCAATGTTGATTTAGTAATTTATAAATTCTTAGATTTAGAATCTATTATTGTACCATTGTTTAACAATTATCCTTTAAGAGGAAATAAAAATTTAGATTTTTTAGATTTCTGTAAAGTAGTTTCAGCAATTAAAAATAAAGATCCTTTAGGGAATATATTAAGCAAATAAAATCCAAAATGAATACTCAAAGACATAAAAATATTTACTAAACCTTTTAGTTTTTTAGTCAATGAATAAAATTTATGGTTACTTGATATTTATTATTTTTAATAATATTTTTCCCTTATTTGAATATAAAGTTTTTGTTTGAGCAAGATCTTATTTTAAATATAAAGGTAATTTTCCTAAACTTAATGAAATTAAAAATAAAACAAAAAATTAAAAAACTATGAATAACTTTCATATAATTAAATTAAAATCATAATAACTTTTTATTTTGTTTTGAGTCATTTTTTATGTAGCGGGGAAATTTTGAGTGATTTCTTGAAACCCACTAAATATGTCAGTTTTGCTTAATGCTTTAGCCAATGCACCTATATAAATTAGAAAAATGAAGAAATAGTCCGATCTTTAGTTAATACTAAAGCGAGTAATGATAGTGAAATTTTAATAAAATTCATGAGATTACCAACAATTATTGTTATCCGCCTTTAGCCGGTATTCAGTCACATTCAGGAGGTTCAGTTGATTTAGCAATATTTAGTTTACACCTAGCTGGGATATCATCTCTATTAGGTGCTATTAATTCAAATTTAATTAACCTTTTCGATAACGATATATTTATGTCCTTTACATATTTATTTGTAACCAACAAAAAACCATCGATAAGTAAATTTACCAATAGTTTGACTAAAAATAGTCATTAAAATACTAAAATTGAGGAAGATAATTGAAAAATAATTTTAGGTAGAAAAGGACGAAGCCAATATTTGTTTGCTCATAAATTAGCAAGTGAACACATTAAAAATAAGAAACCTGTAACCTTTACAGTAATTAATGATATTTTATCTTATTGTAATATTTCAATTACTGAAGATATGTTAAATAGTTTAATAAATGCACCAAGTATAAATTTAAAAAATTTAGATCAAAAAGAATCAAAAAGAATACTTAAAGATAATATTGGTTTACCTTCTAGTAAAATACAGATCCCAGGTGTTTACATTTTTAAACATAAAATTACAGGGGAAAAATATGTGGGTTCTGCATCACAATTAGCCATAAAATTATCTAGGTATTTTAATTACGTCTCTAAACCAAATGGTAAATTTATACCCTTACTACTTAAAGATAGCTTAACTAATTTTAGTTTAGAGGTTATACCTCTTATAAATAATTATAAATTTCGATCTGAAATAGTATTAGAACAATATTATTTATTAGATCCTAGTTTTAATTTAAACACTATTAAAGTGGCAAATAATCCTAGTGGTTCTAATGCAAAACAATTATTTCTTTATAATAGAGATAAAACCATATTGTATTATTCATCTGCACAACAAATAGATTTTATTAAAAATCTTAATATTAGTCATTTTACTTTTTCTAAACATTTAAAAAATGGTAGTTTGTACTTAGGTAAATATCTTTTTTCTAAAGAACCTGTATTAAAAGCTAAAGTTAAGAACATATCTATATTAGATTTAGCTTTAAATCTAGAGAAAGATAGGAAAATATTTAATAAAAATAAGCCTTTAAATAGTTTAAGTAGATCTGTATTAATGTGTTTAGATAATAGTTCAGTTTCTAGTTCTAAAATTTTTAATTCTTGTTCGAGAAAATTAGACAACACTCAAGTAGTCCTAAAACTGTTTTTTAGTATTGGAAAATGTGTACAATATTTAAGGAGTAAAGGACATCCCGCTACTCATATAACATTGGTAAAATATATAAATACTGGTATAAATTATTATGGTTATATTTTTAAATATGTATAATCTTATTGGTTAATTTGGGATTAATATAAAATTTCTAACTGTATGCTGGTACACCCTTAAAGCTTACGATACTACCTAATGCTTGAACAGCTTTGTTTGTTGACATTAGTAGTAATAAATCCAAAAGATTGGGCAATCAGCAGGAAACCAAATATAATTAAACAAAGACCAACAGTCGCAATAAAATTATAAAGTAGGATCCTCAGAGACTATGCGTTAGACACCGTTCTCTTTCAAACAAACAAACAAACAAACAAAAAATAAGAATTAGAAACGCTGAAGATATAGTCCACTATATTAAGAAATTAATAATTACAAGGTCATTAGTACAACTTTAAATATGAGAACAATTTCGACTCAGACAGATAACTGGCTGTATGATAGTCTGAAACTATCAGAAATCTTAACTGATCATGGTTGTAAAAGACCAAAAAGATTAGAGTTAACCGCTGCGGCAATATCCAACGAGCTATTGGCGTGAGGAAGCATTAAATGGAGAAACTTGGAAAGTGGTTTTAGACCAAGGAGTATTCTACTTAGCCCTAATACTGTAACAATAAGTTTAAAAACCATTTACAATGGTTGAATAAGTTCAGGGAAACCGAACTCTCGTATGAAAGATGCCACAGATGTAAACAATCGACCACTAGTTTATAACCGATTGTTGTCCCCTAAAGTAATAAAGTTATGTATTTTGTTCGACATGACTTTGATCAGTATTATTGGACATGGTATTATAGAGAGGGACTTAGCAGGATATATTATAGATGTAAGAATTCTATATGATGGCAACCAGTTATTGAAATGAGGGAACCCCGGAAAATCCTTAAACAAAGGACCTTTAAGTCAGTATATTTCTAATTGTAAACTGTTAACAATTGGATATAATACGTTGTCCAGATGGACTTCTAGTCATCAAGTAAATGACAAGATGATTAAAATTAAAGACGGGGGCAAGATAGCTGAAAAAGCAAATGCCAATTCTAATAGATTGGATACCCGAAAGGGGGTAATAAAAACAGATATTAGACCGCTGAATTCAGTCTGCCTTAATAAGGTTTTACTTACAAATTGTGTAAAAAGATATTATTCCACGGATTCGCAAGATAGGAATAAACTATTACTGTCTAAACTAACCAGTCTAGATTTTCTAAATATAGAGGAAAGAGTTTATGATAAACAAGTTGTATTAGTGAAACTGGCTCGATTAAAAGGAATTAATTCGAAGGTAGTGTCTTATCTTCAGTTATGAATGGCCAGATCTTGAGATTTTAGAGTTCATGCATTAAAAACTTTAAGTAAGAAGAGAGGTTAAACAACTCCCGGTATTGAGGATATATTATTGAAACCGAATGATGATAAACTGCTTGAACAACTTAACAGAGAATTGAAAAACTTGATGTGAAAACCTAAGAAGTACGGGGCGAACCCTCTTTTTAAAAAAAGATTATGATTTACTAAAACAGGAAAGAATGCTTGGAAATCCCAGTCTCAGAGATAGAGCACTACCAGAAAAAAACACTAGTAAACCTAGTTCTGCTCCCTCTTGTATAAAAGACAGGAGATAATAACAGTGATGGATTAAGAGCTCTTAGAAGTTGTAAAATGGCTATAGGTGCTGTAAGAAGTAGTCTTGTCAATTGGGATACAAATAAAATAGCAAAAAGTAGATTAAGTAGAATGCTTCGGGGGTTTATATAGCCGGAAGTACTTAAGTCAAATCATAAGAAAAATATATTTTTGATGCCGACATAAAAGGCTTCTTTGATAATATTCATCATGAATGGCTATTAAATAATGTTTTCCTACATCCTAAGCTTAAATTATTAAGACAAATAAGGGAATGACTAAAGGCAGTCATCAAAATGATGGTTGATGATAGATTAATAGACCCTGTAATGGGTACCCCTCAGGGAGGCCTACATTGGCAAACATGACATTAAACGGTCTTGAACAGACAGTTTTAGATTCTATAAAAAGTTTCACAAATAGTGCTACGCAACAATATTATGTTAAGAATGGAGACGGAACTAGCAAAAGAATACAGTTAGGAGTAAACTGCGTAAGATACGTATATGACTTTGTAATTTTAGCTAGAAGTAAAAATATCTTAATAAAATATGTAATGTCCAAAGTTAACACTACACTTAAGCCTGATAAAACAAAAATCTTTAAACTCTCAGATAAAAACGCACAACTTGACTTCTTAGGATACATTTTCAAATACTAAAAAAAATGCTGCTAAGATATCTATGTTATTAGATAAACCAGGTTTAGGTGTAATAACATTATTAATATATCCTCATACGAAGAGGGGTAATAAATCTGTTAAATAAATGTAAAGAAATATTCAGTAAAAATATGAATAGTTCAGCAGCATAATTAATCGGATACTTGAATTCCATAATAGGAGGATGAGGATGATACTTTCATTTAGATAATTCATCTAGATACAGAGTATTTATCCAAAAAGCATTATATAAACAATGCTGAAAATGAATGTATAGAAAACATCTTAAAGCCGGTCAACTATGGTTAACTCAACAATATTTCTTAAGAAAAGCTCCTAAGAAGGATGAGAGTGATCAGGATCAACTAAATAGGTTTTATCATATAACACCATTTCAAAAGGCATTAGACTCTAACCAAGACTCCAATTCCTTCTAAAAAGATCAAGTAGAAAGAAATAATAATAATGACTATAGAAAAATAAAAAATAGCCTCCCTGAGGGGTAATCCCGTATTTAACAGGGTAACTAAATATGAAAACCGTTTTAAGAAAAGTCAAACAATAACGAGTTAACTACAAATTCCTACAAACGTTTCTCCTATAGTTAGTTCTAAAAAATATCAAATCCCTATTAAATTAAGATTTGTTCATGCTTTTCATCCTTTAATGAAGGTAATTAAGAAGGATATACTTAAAGTTAATCTGCGAGAAAGTGCAAATACTCCAACATTAAAAGAGAAACTATTCTATAGACAAGAAGGAATATGCCTTTTATACCAAGGTAATATAAACTTTGACAAACTACATGAAAACATGTACCATATTCATCATATTAATCCTATTGCAAAAGGCGGTAGTAATTTTACTCTAAGTAATTTAAGCTTAACACATATTTGATGCCATACGGAACATGTTCATAAAATAAAGAATAAATAACTTTTGTAAATCGAACCCTTAGGTGTAATCTAAAATTCTGCCGCTGTGATAGAATCACAAAGAAAGCACTTAAGTTATTTTGGTGAGCCGTATGCAGGGCGATCTGCACGTACGGTTCTTTTAGGGGGTAGCTTCGTGAGATGTATCCTATCTATAGTATGGTATGTCACTACATAAATAAAGCGAACAGCTAAATTGTGTATAAGAGTCAAACTCCGGGGAAGCCCTAAAGCTCTAATAACTAAACTTTTACGGGAAACTTTAAGAGTGGCCTCATTATTGACTGGGGGTATAGTAATATCATTAGAGATGATACGGAGCTATAGTTAAATTTGCTACTTGCTCCTTGAAATGGGTTATCGCGGATCTAAATCAGTACTATTTTTAATTTAATTAATAATACTGTAAAAGAGCAACGAGTAGACGGCTCTTCAATCAATAAATTAATACATTAGATTGTAAGGTGTACTCTAATCGCCGGGAAATCCGGTTCTAAGGTCAAAACATTCTATATAAGTTTAAAATTTTAATTTAAGTAAATTTACTTTACTATTGTATAGTAGTAATCCTTTGAGCTTATCTTTTTAAATATTAAAATATTAATATGTTATCTTATAGGCGAATAAAATTGAAATATACTACAAATGCAAATACCCTCATTTTGTTACAGGATTTTGTGATGCTGAATCTTGTTTTTCTTTAAAAATTATAAAAAAACCCTTATTCAAAATAGGATGAAAAATAACATTAGTTTTTAATATACATTTACATAGTAAAGATATAGGCATTCTATATCAAAATCATAAGTTTTTAGGTGCAGGCTTGTATTTTTATTTTTCAAGTCACTAATTTAGAATATTTAGTTTTTATTATAGAACATTTTAAAATTTATCCACTTAAAACTAAAAAATATGCTGATTTTGTATTATTTAAAAAATCTTTTGATATCATAAAGGATAAAAAGCATTTAACAATAGAAGGATTACTTGAACTTATTTCTATAAGATCCTCTTTAAATAAAGGTTTACCTGATAGATTGAAATTGGCTTTCCCAAGTATTAAACCATTAATTAGACCAGAAGTACCTAAATTCTCTTTGGTTCCAACTAACTCAAATATAAAAAATTGAATTGCAGGTTTTGTATCAGGAGAAGGTTGTTTTTATATTGAAACAAGTAAATCTAAAACCCATAAAACTGGTATTAGCGTAGTTTTAAACTTTAATGTAGTTAAAAATATTAGAGATTCTGATTTATTAGCAAGTTTTGTACAAGTTTTTGGTTGTGGTTTTTTTAGTACAGTTGAAAAATCAGGAATAGTAAGATTTACTGTAAAAAATTTTACAGATATAACTGAAAAAATTATACCTTTTTTTGAAGAATATAATATACAAGGAGTTAAAGCTAAAATTTTGAATGATTTTAAAGAAACTTCTATTTTAATGAAATCTAAATTACATTTAACAAAAGAAGGGTTAGAAAAATATTCTTTATTAAATCAAGCAATAGAGAGTAGTATATAAATTTTATTTAAAAATAATAATATTTTATTTGTTTATACGCTAAGGGATTTTAATAGCTTTAGATTAAAGTTTCCACATATTACAAAAATTGTGTAATAGAAGTGGTTGAAATTGCCTTTATTTGTTTGGGCCAGTGCGCCGTTTAGGGTATATATTGTTTTGAGTTACGCAGTGGGTAACTTTATATATCTTTGAGAAACATTAATTTGTTTATATATATCCCAGACAATCGCCTATATGGAGCCTAATAAGACCTTATATGGTATAGCAGATTGTCAAAGCGATAAAATGAGACTTCCATGAGTCTTAGAAGTTACCGCCAGGGAATTTAACTATGTTGAAGATGATGAATTTGATACGTATCAAGGGGATTACACGAGCCTTCAAGTTAAACATGGAATTACGCTACTTGAACATCTTAAAGCTATGACACATGTTGCCCAATGTTATGGTTCTCAAACTAAGATGCCTTTACTTAAATTAAAGCACTTGAAAAAGGTTACGCAAACAACTAAGGTTAAAAACACTTTAAAAGGACAATATATACAAACTCGGGAAACAAACGTAAATGAAATGAAAATTCCAAACGTGTTCGTAGGAATAATAGTAGGGAGTAGTAATAGAAATATTATGAACAAATCCATGTTTACTGGATTTAACCCCAAGTATTCTAGTAGAAATATTAACTTATTAAGAATGTATGGTACAAAGACTAGAAGAAGCTCATATGATAACTCAGACAAACTGAATGAATATATTAAAGTTACAAATAGGTCACAAGTAACTGCCATTCTAACAAATAAGTTAAAATCGTATAAATCGGATGATAACAAAATACATAATATAAATAATATATTTAGAGACACATATTTCTGAATAGCATGCTATAATGCTATAAAAAGTAAACCTGGTAATATGACTCCTGGAACTGATAAAGAGACTATGGACGGTATAAATTTTAATTTTTGTGTTAAATTAGCTAGGGATGTTGCCTCAGGTAAATATAAACCTAAACCTTTAAGAATTAAAGAAATACCTAAAGCAAATGGTAAAACAAGAACCTTATATATTAGCAGTCCCAGGGATAAGATAGTACAAGCAGGCATAGCATCAATACTTGAAGCAATATGAGAACCTGTATTCCTCAACTGCTCTCATGGGTTTAGACCAAATAGGTCCACTCACTCAGCTTTAAGAGATGTATGATTATCAGGCTCTCGTTATAAATGAGTAATCCAAGGTGATATATCTAAATGCTTTGACTCCATACCCCACGATAAACTTATGAATATTATAAAAACAAAAGTCGGGGATCCCAACTTAATCAGTAATATTTATAAACTAATTCGGGTAGATATTTTAAAAAGTAACAATACAACGTCATATAATAAGATAGGTACCCCACAAGGTAGTGTTCTTAGTCCAATTCTATGTAACATCTTATTACACGAATTTGATGAATATGTGGACACCCACCTTAAAGATATGTATAATATCGGGAAGGAAAGAAAAAGAAATCCAAAATATAGCAAAATACTAAGTGAAAGATCCAAGATGAAAAGTTTAGGAAACTACGAAGAAGCTAGAAGCCTATTGGAAGAACTAAGAAAAATACCCAAAGGAGACCCATTAGATGAAAATTACAAAAGAATAAAATACATAAGATACGCTGATGATTTTATTGTATTCGTAATCGGAAGCTATGAAGACTGTATAAAATTAAGAAACCTACTAAAAACTTTCCTCCACGAAAAATGTGGCCTAACCCTTAATGAAGATAAAACTATAATAACCCTGCTCACTAAAGAATTCACCTTCTTAGGGGCAAACATAAGAAAACTTAGACGTAATGTCTTCATAATCAAGGACAAAAACAATAAAACTAGAGTTTCTAATAATTATATCATGGTAAATGCACCAATAGATAAAATACTAGACTCCCTAAAAGAAACAGGCATAGTTCGAAGAAAAAGTGATTCGTCTTATATACCGTGGGCTGTTACTAACTTAATTGTAAGATCCCACTACGAAATTATAAGATTCTACAACTCTAAATTAACATCTATATTAAACTATTACAGCTTCGCTACGAACTATAGTAGACTGGGATCGATACTATGATATTTTCAAGCATCCTGCGCTTTAACTCTAAGTAGGAAACATAAACTTCACTCCATGGCTAAAGCATTTAAAAAATGAGGACGTTATTTAACTGACCCTGAAACCGATGCCTACCTGAAGTTACCTAAGGATATGAGTGTTAAACACAAATTTATGAGAAACGTACAACTCGACGGTGACCAAATCCATAATATTATTGCTCGTAGGTGAGTGAACCAACTAACTGAGACCATTTTTGGTAAAGCTTGTACAATCTGTGGATCAACACACGAAATCGAAATGCACCATGTCAGATCGGTTAAAGATGTTAGAGGAAAGTGAATTTCTAAAAGCCTAACCTTCGAACAATGAAGAGGAGGTATCCTAAGAAAACAAATACCTCTATGTAAGTACCATCATACCCTATATCATACAAATAAATTAACACCAAGTGATATCTCAACCATCAGAAAATATAGATAGTAAACCCCCTATCAACAATAAGTTTTACATTGTTATATTATTGACATTGTTATAAAAATATCCAATATCGACTATAGTCTCAGATTAAATCTACCCCCTACGTGGAGGACATATACATGGCCGATTTATATGATATTTCTAGTGTGAGCCGTATGATGGGAAACTATCACGTACGGTTCGGAGAGCAGTTCAAAGAAGAATCTTAAATTTGATTTGTATACGGCTGACTCTACTTTTCGTAACAGCAATTTTATTATTAGTGCGCGGGGATAGCCTTTACGTATCGGATTTTCAAAAATCTATCCACTACTTTCAAATGGATGCAGCATCAGGGTTAGGTAAGGGAGAAAGTCCTGAGCTGAACTTAGCATCCCTGCTAGAAGCGAGAACTGATAAAAACCTACTAAATATCGAGTTCTTGCAAGCTGTTACTCCTATGGTTAAAGCTATACTGCTTGAAGATTATTCACCATTTGCC
>Ga0157363_1000512_pt1 | contig 29685 bp, 20 predicted proteins | sample AttsexASBM1_FD_111477 | JGI IMG/M metagenome (GOLD analysis project Ga0157363, IMG submission 111477) | Fungus gardens microbial communities from leaf cutter ant in Ribeirão Preto, State of São Paulo, Brazil - Atta sexdens ASBM1 | ecosystem: Host-associated > Fungi > Mycelium > Unclassified ... | reverse complement strand
CAGTAGCGGGATTCTCTAAACATCTTACCAATAATTGTCGTTATCGTTAACTAGCGAGAGCCAATGACAGGACAATCCTGAAAGAAAGCGCGGTTCTCATTAACAATAGCGACAATTGTCGATAAAATCGATGTTTAGAGATTCCCACAATAGGTATATCATTCCCGAGAATGCGTAGTAGGAGAGTCAATATGAAGCCAAAATTTTATTGACTATTCCAATATGCCAAAACTATTAAACGCAGGAAAGTGCATAGAAGTCAAAATTTGATTGGTTTCCAGTATTGCCATCGCCATTATACGTAATAGTATATCTTGTATTCTTACATCATGAGTGTATTATTCGTACATTTTTGTTTACTTACTCCACACTCTGATTAATTGCGTTTGACATTTACAAATGCAATATATAATTCACACGATGAATACTCTCGCGTTCTCGCGTATTGTCAAAAATGGCTGCGTTCAGCGGATTTAACAGTTGAGTAAGCGCTCACTGCTATTGATGTATTCTTCTAGATCTAAAATGCTGATTGGATGATCTAAAAGAATACACCAATAACAGGGAGTGCTCACTCAACTGTTTAGCCCGCTAGAGGCAGCCATTGGGCACATTCAGTCTATAACCGTCAAGCTGCTGTCCCATGAGTGGAAATTTACAGCGGAACAGAATAGCGTAACCAGTTACAACTCTGCAGTAATTACTCTGTTTTTATTTCTGCGATTATGATTGGTCTCGCTGTTCCGTTCTGCTATAAATTTTCGCTCATGGGATGGCGGCCTTACTGAGCATTCAGTAAGTTCTTACATCTGATTGGCATATTCTGTTAGAACTAAAAATATAGACCAAACAAGAGCTCGTGAGCAGTCGTAGTACTAAACTTATTGGCTGCGTTTAGTCGATTCAACAGTCAAATAAGCGCTCGTTGCTATTGATGTATTCTTTTAGATCATCCAATCAGCATCTTAAATCTGGAAGAATACAATAGCAGCGAACACTTATTCAGTTGAATCCACTGAACGCAGTTATTCTCGATCGATTTGTTGATGCGATGTTATTATCAAATCTCTCGTTTTCCTCCTTCTCTCTCTCTCTCTCTCTCTCTCTCTTCTCCCTATCATCTTTCTCTCAATAGGGTTGGAACGAATATTTGATAATGTTACTTCATTCTTATTTGTTTTTAAAAAATTCGACAATTATTTACAGAAATTTAAAAGACATAGTAATCTTTCGAAAAAGATTTAAGATTTGAAACTCTTTTAATTTGAATTTCAACTTTTAACAAAATTACAGCTGCTTGCATTTTGAAGTTCATACTACAAACTTTTTATTGAACCTATTACATTTTCTTGTAATCCCTTCAAATGTAAAAAATTTTAATGCAAATAACAAAGTTTATGCTGTACATACATACAAGTAGTAGGCTCAATCAATTCTTTTGATATTTTTGTTATATAATACAAAAGATTTCATTATATACACATATATACATTTACATCATTTTCTGAAGTAAAGAAAGCAAAGTTTGGCATCTCTCTTTCACCTACAATAAGGAATATTTATATATATATGTGTGTGTGTGTGTGTGTGTATGTGTGTGTATGCGCGCGCGCGTGTGTACGATGTGTGTAAAAATATACAGGGTGTCCCAAAATTCACATATTCAGAGAACAGGACATGATACTTTATGTTAAAATAAGGAATTTTTTTTCTTTTGCAAAATTGTATCTGACAAGTAGTTTTTGCAGAAGAACAGGTTAAAATTAACAAATAAGCGCAAAAATTATTTATCGGGCACAATTTTGCTAAAGAAAAAAGTTGTTTGTTTTAGCACAAAGTATATGTTCTATACTCCGAATGCGCAAATTTTGGGACATCCTGTATATATATATATATATATATTAAAAATAAATAGAATATTACTTGATCAACGGTACGATTTTCTAATTTTTCACTAATCAGTAGGAATGAATTTTCAGAATATTCCTTTTTGATATTTTGTAGCAAAATCATATCTTCCTGACGTGTCCATGGTTTATCATTAGTTAAATCGGATTTCGATGACATATTATTTTCCGTTGCTGTTATAAGCACTGTTTCTATATTTTTATCTATAAAACAAAAAATATACAAAATTAAAAAAGATACATTATTTAAGTGTTATATCATAATTATTATTATTCAAATTTTAAGAATATAATTCACAGATAAGACTTACTTGAATTAAAACCAATATTATTGCTTATATTTGAAGAAATTTGTGTTTTTGTAATTACTTCAGTACTTGACAAATTATCTGACATTGATAATTGCGTACAGCAACTATTTTCAGTTTCTGTAAATTCATTTGTTTTTTCATGCCTTATAACATCAAATTCATTTTGCTCTAATGATACACCACTTTCTTCAATCTTTTTTTCTCGTTTATTCTTGCACTGAGATATACGCATTCTTTTATCTACAATTGCATGATCTACAGTTCCTATTCTTTTTAAAATTTTTCTTTGATCTGTTTTGAGCGTAAATTTGACATTTCTTTTTGACTTTGTTATTGCTTTTTCATTATCTTCATTATCTTTTATTGGCGAGTATTTTGTAGCGCACTGTTTTTTACAAAGATCCTCGTGACTAGAATTATTCTTTGATGATTTCCGTCGTTTTTTAGAAGAAATTGATTGAGGAATAGTTTTATCAGCAATTTTTAATGATATTCGTGCAATATTTTCTAATTTCTCCCGATCCTCTCCGGCAAATGTAATTTTTGCAGGTCGTAATCCTTCAGGTGTTTGAAGATAAATTCTTCCATTAAGAAACTATTAAAAGAAGAGAAACAAATAGAATGAATATCTGTATTTAGGCAAACAAATGTAAAAGTTATATATTTAATATTGTTATATATGATACATACTCGTATACCACAGGAAACACAATGTTCAGAATTATTTTTCGAACTTGCTTCATCAATATTATGACAATCACATTTACAATTCTCCCCACCATATGGATCCTCCTGATATGTTGCTGTTGGTAATTCTATATTTTCATATAACTCTGATGCATTTTCCATGTAAGTTGTATTTTTATCATAAGGTCCTAATGGACATGTCATATTTTCAAACATATGAGGTGCAAACAAACTAAAAATATCAAACATAATTTTATATAATTATTAAATTTCCATAATTTATAAATGATATAAAAATATTATATAGGAAATTGTACAATGTAACTTATACGAATTAATTCTTAATTATATATCACTTTCAGATATTTTTTTTTATTTATTATACATTGGAAAATAAAGTCTAAACGATTTAAATTATATGATTTTGTTCTTGTTTTACACATTAAATTTGGCCTAAAGTATTGATGTACAATTAAGAATCACCATATATAATACATGCATATTTACTTTTCATTTATATAAAAAAGTTATTACCTTTCGGGAGGTTTTGCAGTAGGTAGAATTTGTAAGAACAGATCCATAACGAGTGGATGACCTTTAAAAACAGTATTCATAACGGCATAGACATTTTCTAAAGTTGTGTGTGGATCAGACGAAAGTTGTGTAATTGCCTGCATCATCTTTGCTATCCGTGATGGTTGCTTAGCAAAATATATTTGAGCAACATGAACAAAATCGTTCATTTTTTGTAACATCATATATTCGGCAGATTTACCAATTATTGCAGCTTGATGTGGTTTTAAAAATAATACAAAGTCCGTGCATACTTCTGGATAATTTTGTAATTTTTTACAAATTTCTTGATATAATTGGATTGTTAATATATCTTTTTTAATTGCATTATCTTCTATCTGTTTATTTGTTGAAAAGTCTTCAGATCTATCAGTTATTGATGAGTCAGTAACTGTATGGTTAATACTGTCTAGTTTTTCACTATAATCCAAAAATAACTTTATCACAGCTTTAAACGTTTCTGGATCATTGGATTCTAATATCAAGTGTAATTTCTGAAGATATGACGCTGCAAATTCTATGTAAAAGAAGATATAAATTAAAAATAAATTTGATATATTTTATAATACAATCATACATTAACTTACTTGCTTCACGTTCTTCTTCGGTCAATGGATTTTCAGCTTTTAATAATCTTTTAATAATTTCTAATTCTCTAGTTTGTTTAGCTTTTTTCCTACTTACCGGATCTTTTATTATTGTACTACTGGCTAACATTAATTCTGCTATTTCTTCTTCATTATCCTAAGAAAAAAATTTATTTGGATAAATATATTATTCAACATTTTTTTAAGAAAAGCACTCACAACTTTTGATGTGGAACAATGTTCATCAATATTTTTATCTGCGGCATCCTTTTCTTTAGATTTCAAGGTACTGCAATTGAACGAGTTTTTTGAACCTAAAGCTTGTGCCATCAATTTCATATTTTGAGCACTTTTTGTTTTTGCTAATCGTGGAGTGGTCTTTCGTATTTGTGGTAATTCTGGTGATATTTGTGGAAACTCCTTGGACATTTTTGAACTTCTAGTTAATACAGTATTTAATTTTATATTATTTTTATCTAATGATTTATCTGTTTGTATTGGCTCTACATCTAAAGTATCTATTTTTGAGGAGCAAGAATTTGTGTGCCCTTTATGTACCGCCGTTTTTCTTTTATGTGTTTCCGTATTTTGTATACTATTATCAACTATTTTTTTATCTTCGCCGCTATCGAATTTGCAATCTTTTTTAGTAGAATTATCTATTTTAGACAAAGCTTTGGGATTTAAAGTTGCAGGTAATATCTTTGGTAACATATTTACAACTGGATTTCGTAAAAGATGGTTATTAGGGATACTAGGATATGATTTTATTATTGCATTCATATTAATCCCTTCTTTAGCAAGAGAAAGATTACTGTACGAGTCAAATATATATCTACTTTTTGCCAAATCATTTTTATGCTCTTTCTGCTGTAATAATAAATAAGAAATTAATATTTATAATAATTAAATCTTAACAGATTGAGGCAGATTAAGTTGCAGGTGTTACATGTGTAATTTAACGTGTAAATAAAATACGACACAATAAATTACTGTTTTCTTCTATAAAATATAAATATAGTGTAATTGTTATACTTACAAGATATGTTTGCCATTTTAGAGGTAAAAGTTCTATTGGTTGATCCTTTGGAGCTTTCAGTGGAAATTCAGATGTTACATAATGTATTATTTTAGGAGCGCAACCTTTTTCAAAATAATGCTGTAATAAATTTTATTTAATTGTATTTATGATATAAATCTCAAAAATATTTACAATATACAAATATTTAATACCTTGATTGGATTTTCATCTTTAGAAGAACGTCTTTTATAAATATGATGCAATATTCCTTGTGCATCTCTACATGGTAATAGATAATGGGTAATAAGTTGAACTGCATCGAACAACTGCATTTTTTTTGTATGAAATTTTTTTGATTTAGAAGAAACAAATGGCAAAAACTGCTCTATGCCCAGTGCAATTAAACTGGAAATGCAATATACTGAAATAAGATAAAATAAAATGTTTTAACACATAAATTTGAATATACTTACGTTTCCTCCGCTTTTGAATATGCAGGTTTCTTGTATTTAACTCCATTTCTGAAAGGTATTGATGGTAGAAGATGTGGATACATAAGAGCCTTACTTTCAACAAATAATTTCTCTAATTCAGGGAGAAATTGTTCGATATATCTATATTTATTTACACAATACATTTTAGTTTTAGCAGTTTCATTAGTTATATTCTTTTTGAAGTTTGTATAAAACTTGGTGTCATTAAACTTGTTTTCCCAAGTTGATACCAATTTTAAAGCTGCTTCCAAATTCTTTATATTAAATGCAGATTTCGGTCCATTACTCAAATATCTAATAAGTATGATATTTTTTATCAGAATTTATGATGTGATTGGTTTACTATATCTCTGATATTATATAATCATACCTTAAACTATTCAAGTTCTGTTTACATACTTTTGCCAATAAATGATATTCTGGATGCATGTAAGTCATAACAAAATGCTGTGCTATTAATTGTACGTGTTGTTGGAATTGTGTTGCTAATAGAAGACGTTCATAGTCCATCAATTTTGGCAGTTCAGATTCTGCAAATACTGGTAAAAGATGTACTACAGAGGAATTCTGAAAGCGCAAGTATAAATTATTACAGTTTTTATTGAACTATATTACATTTGCATAAATTTATTGTCCAAACGTGATATAATTTTTCTTACCATAACATTATTCTCAATTGGTGGTGTCGTATTATCTAGAACTTTTTTCTTTCTTGATACTTCTTGTTCTTGTGTCGAGAACATAGGAGTTAATTCAAGTAATTCTGCAATCAAATCATATTGCTCCTTACGAGGAACTTCTACTGCTCTATCTGTTCTAAGCTCTTCCTTGTCCCCTAATATTTGTTAAAGTTGGATATAATTTTTATGTGCAAAATATATCAAGAAAGTGAAATATAATATAGATATAAATATTATATCATTTTATGAGAATGCATACATAGATCTGTTTCATCTTCCAAGATATTGTATTCTGGATCTGCGTCTGGATCATCTTCTACAGCTGGTTCTTGCGTCAAAGGTTGCGTAAATTCTTTTAAAAAGTTATCCCAATCTTCATCAAGTTCACAATCCCAATCATCAGTCATATCAGCAGTTATATCAGGTGGTATAAATGCTTGCTCTATTTCCTCCAAAGAAGTTTCGCTTAAAGATAACTTGGAGCGCGTTCTTTGGCCAATACTCTCTTCTTCTGTTGTAATAGGCGGTACACTTAAAAATAATATTTATTATGAAATAAATCAATGATATTTTAAGATATTTTATGCAAGCAAAAAATGTTAAAAGCTCTCACAATACAATCAAATATAATAAAGATAGATATTTTTCACACATACGCAGGTATTTTAAAAATTCCTTCAGAATCATACAGTATATGCGATGACATTTGTTGTTGAGAAGAAGCTATATCCTTATTGTTTGTTGATATTGATAATTGTGACTCAATATCATTATTTCCTATAATTTCTACTTCTCTATCATCGTCACTCTGTTTATCATGTTCAGGATTATATTCTTCATCAGATGAATCTTCTGGTAGCTCCTCCTGAATTAAAGCTTGTACTTCAGAGGAAGTTTTTTGTGCTGTAGTGATAGGCCATAATATATCGACTTTGGCAGCTGCTAATTTTCTATAAAAAATAAACCAAAAGTTATATAAACTGCAAATAATCATTACTACACATAAAGAAAAAAAATAGAAATTACAATATAAAAGTACATGACACATACTTAGCTTTAGCTCGTGTGAGTTTAGGACCAATATTAATATCATTTTCAGTATCTTGAAGCCATTTTTGTACCATTGTCATTAAATGTTCATAGGGGATTACGTGTTTCAAAATGTTTTTGACATTAGTGGCAGTTAAATTAGTTTTGGCAGCTTTAGCATCAAGTTGTCTCTCAATCTCTTCTTCCATTTCATTAAGTACCGATGCTTCTTCAACAGCTTCTCTCTTATGTTTACTAGACGGTTCATAATTATCCACTTCGGATATGTCGATTTGTAAATCTGCATTTTCGGAATCAGTTGAGTTTTCACTATTAACGTCGTTAAAGTCAAAATTAATTGAAAAAGAGAGGTTGCATTTCTTGGGTGATTCGGTAAAGGAAACCGAGGATGTCAATACGTCAGAGTCATTTTGCACAGGCTTATTTGTTGATTCCTCCATTTTAATGAAAATAACTTATATTAAATTTATAATTAATTATAAATACCGGTTTTATTTTTCTGAAAAACGTCACTATTTCGATGCAACAAGCAATCTCCCTAACCATTTCCGACTCTTGTCAGAAAATTGTCATTAAGATGCATTTTCATGAGCTGTTATTTCAGCGACAAAAAAATCACGTGATGACTTTGTCGCAAAACTGAAGGTTCGGATTTACGAGTTAAAAAGTGTTTAAAAGTCCTAAGTCGTAAGAAATTGACAATTATAAAATCTATTAAAAATAAAATCTATTATAGATAAAATCTATTAAAAATTTTATAGATTTTAATTTTCATAGATCTATTATAAATTTTAATCTATTATAGATTTTATATTTATTATAGATGAAAATCTATTATAAATTCGGGATAAACACAAAGATGAAATGATATATGGAGGCACTTAAGTAACGTTTCCAAACGTAACCCCAATATTAAACAAGGGTGAATAAAGGTAAAGTTAGATGAACTTTCTGAACACAGCCCAGCCTAATTTAATGCATGGTGTATTTTGTATATATACGACTGTATAAGGTTATGTCTTATATCTCGTGCGAATTTTTAAATTGTGCCGGGGACACTTCTTTATTAGCTCTAATATGTAACAAGATTTGAAAATTACTTATCAAATTAGCCTCGAAGATTATTTATCACATAGCCTCGAACGACGATAAAAATGAAGCTGGTCAAACCAAATTGGGTTACTCACGATGGTTTGTGATATTTTCTGCTATTGCATGATATCTCGAAAAGTTATAATTTTAATGAATAATGTTAATGTTTATTTTTCATCAGGATACCCAATATTTTCTATCGATATACATCCCAATGGAAAAAGGTTTGCTACTGGTGGTCAAGGTATACTTATTGTTTGTACATCTTACTCTTCAATGAAGATATATATTAAATTGGAGTAATATATTAGAAATGCCAATAAAACATCAGTAATATTTAAAATTTTATTTTTGTATTTATTATTGTTATATTTGAATTAGGTGGTGATTCAGGAAGAGTTGTTATATGGAATATGGAACCGGTAGTTAATGAGACTGCTGAATTAGACTCTAATGTTCCAAAGATGCTGTGCCAATTAGACAATCATCTTGGTAATTTAATTGATTAATTTTGTTTATGTTATTAACTCATAAATATAAAAAAATTTTTTTTTTAACTTTTATTTAGCATGCGTGAATTGTGTACGATGGAGCAATAGTGGATTGTTGGCATCAGGTGGTGTAGATAAGCTTATTATGATTTGGAGATTATCTGGATCAGGAGGAAGCTCTATTTTTGGTGGAAAAGCTAGTGTCGAAACTTGGAGATGTATCGCAACGTTACGCTCACACGAAGCTGATGTACTTGATCTTGCATGGGCACCACATAGTCCATGGTTGGCTTCTGCCTCAGTGGATAACAGTGTTATAGTATGGGATGCATCCAAGTTTCCTGCAGTAGTTGCAGTATTAAAAGGTCATACAGGTTTTGTAAAAGGAATTACTTGGGATCCTGTGGGGAAATATTTAGCATCTCAATCTGATGACAAAACATTGAGGGTATGGCATACTACGGATTGGACGGAAGCAGCTTTAATATCTGAGCCATTCGACGAATGTGGTGGCACAACTCATGTTCTAAGACTTTCCTGGAGTCCAGATGGTCAGTATTTAGTATCTGCCCATGCTATGAATGGAGGAGGACCTACAGCTCAAATAATTGAAAGGGATGGATGGACACAGGATAAAGATTTTGTTGGACATAGGAAGGCAGTAACTTGTGTTGTAAGCATTAGATATATTTCTTTTTTTATTCTTTCTTTTTTTTTTTCTAATACTAAGAAGAAAATTTTTTAATCGAAAATTATTGTATTGAACACCTGTATAATATTTTAGAGATTTAATGGCAATATTCTACAGAAGAAACAACCAGGTTCCTCTAAGCCACAACAGTATTGCTGTGTTGCAATAGGATCACGAGATCGTTCTCTATCTGTATGGTTAACATCCTTGAAAAGACCTTTGGTCGTAATTCACGAGTTGTTTACACATTCTGTATTAGATGCTAGTTGGTCGCCATGTGGTCTTCGTCTTGCCGCATGTTCTTGGGATGGAACAGCTGTATTTATTGAATTTACTCAACAGGAATTAGGACAACCTCTTGATCCTGCTGAGCAAGTAATAACATATATATATATATGTATATATATATATATATATATATATATATATATATATATTTGTATGATGTAAACACACATACACATATATGTATGTATTTGTGCGCGCGCGCGTGTGTGTGTATATGAGTATGTACGCTACACATATGCAACTTATTGCCTTCATATATCTTGCAAAACTAATTATTTTTGGTTTATAGAGTAGTTTACATGAACGATTGTATGGTAAACCATTGGTTCAAGGAGGTTGTATGGTGATGGAAGCACCAGAACTTCTCAATTTGAAACAACCGGCATCGAATCAATCTTTTCAAGTATCCGCTCCTAGCATTCCCCCTGTCACTAACACTGTAACTACTCCAGTTAAGGGACCTATTAATAAACAAATTGAAACGAGGACTTCAGATGGGAAAAGAAGAATTACTCCTATGTTTATTCCACCGCCAGCAGATACAACGTAAGTTAAAATATATAAACTTCCTATTTATAAAAATATTTATGTCTGGATTTGATATTAAATCTTGTAATGTTTTTTTTTTTAATCAATTTTCAGAGATACAAATATCAGTGGTAGTTTAGGCACACCGACGTTCACTAGTAAAGTACAAACGAAAAGCTCAATTGTGATAGAAAAACGTAACGATGTTGTTGCACCCAATGTCACTTCGTCGTCCAAATCAGTTGCTGCCGATGCCCCAGAATCCTTCCTTACATTGAAACGCAAAGAACAAACAACACCAAAGATACACCATTCGTCGCCGAATAAAAAGCCTAAATTCGTATCTGATAGGAACGTAGGTCAGATGTTACTGCCTCCATTGAAGCCGTCCAGCTCATTGTCCCAACAGGCGGGTCATTATGCTGTGACTGTCACTAACAGTCACGGCTTGGCTCATTTACAAGTATTTAAAGGCACGGATTCTGAACCGACATGGGATCTCTATTTAGGATATAGTGCTGTGGCATTAGCGGCATCACCGGCTGTGATAGCTTTGGGTTTGGAAGATGGGAGTCTTCATACATTTCATCCTGCAAAAGGATGTCGATCAGCACCACCATTAGCTCCACCGGCACCTTTGGCAAAAGTTCATGCTGTTGGAAATGCGGTAACTTGTTCATCAATTTAATGCATCATGAGTGTTTATAATGTTTGTTTATAATTAATAAAAAATGTAATAGGTGATGGTAATATCGAGCTGTGGTGCGGTTCGCGTGTGGGAAATAGGAAATACATGCAGAATGATCGTTTCAACTTCGGCTGCTCATTTAGCAGCGCCTGGAGCGTCTTTGTTGTCATGCACTTTATATAATGGAATGCCTCATGTAGCATTTACTAATGCTCGAGCGTATATGTATCATAAGGATATGGGTATAGCAAAATCTTATCATTTTTCATTTTTCTTTATATGTGATTACATAACAATTATATATATACATTATATACAGGGACATGGCTATTAATTGGAGACAGTCAGGATCCAGTTTGGCGATGGTCATCATTCAATGTACTGAGTACTTCTGGCAATAGAACGCCTAGAGGACCTCTATCATCATTACAGGAAGGACTGCTTAGAACCTCCGGGAATATTTTACCAAATCCGCGATTACCGCATAGTGCACCAAGTGTAGTTTCTTATTTGGAACAGCAATTACTCGCATCTAAAGCTCTTGGAAGTGCTCAAGAGTACATTCATTGGCTTATGGCTTTGGTGTCATTCTTATTAACGCAAGGTACGCCATGCAATTTATATTTTACTCTCGTGTATTTTTTATAATATGAAATATGGATTTCCGAAACGGATTACTGTTCATCTCATATCTTTTCATTAATAATCTTTAATTCTCCTCATCAAATCTCCTCGTATAAATTGAGGCATACATAGATGAGACTCGATATTGAATTTGAGATTCGTTGATTATGAGTCGATTATGCTCTTATATGAAGTAATGCATCGTTCTCTTTCCAATATTTCTTAGACGGTTTGGAGAAACGTCTAAGGCTAATTTTGGACGATCTTTTGGGTCCAAGTCATACGTCAGCTTCCAAAAGTGCATGGGACCCTGTTATTTTGGTAATACTATTTATATTCGTCATTAATTTTATTATTTTTAATTTGATTGTATAATATTTATTTTTCATGTCAAATATTATATAGGGAATAAAGAAACATAAACTTCTGGGCGATGTACTGGCTGTAATTGGTGGCCATCTTCGTTGGCAAAGATTGTACCTCGAATATTCGGAGCAATTAACGACACTGAAGAATCAAACTAATTAACGTAATTTATTCAACAGTGCAAATTCATTATACCAAAAGCAAGTAATTTTCTTTTCTTATGAATATCTTGTATATTTTTAAAGATATCTGTATGGATATATATTAAGATTGTACAGTTTTTATAACATTTATGGCTTGACACAAATGTATGATAATGAGTAAACAATTTTTAGTATATTAGTATTTATTAAAAAAAAATTATTTGATTTCCCTTCTCGATAATATTATTTAATGGGTGATTTACTTCAGAAAAATAATATGGTAGATAATGATTATAGATTACAGATAAATTCATAATATATCGATAAATAAAAATCTTTTTTAAATTATCTTTCTATAAATTATTCATTTTTATTATAACATAATTTTAATAATTTTAAAAATCAAAAATTAATTTTTATGATTTATAATTATTGAAATGAATTAAATCAAATTTAATGGATAGGATAATTACTAAATTATTTCATAATCAACTTATATTTATTGTTTAATCTTAGAGTATTCAAGTGCAATTTACACTTTATACAAGCAATAAATTATATTAAGTAATCAATTATCACAACTAGCATTTGCTCTGCTGATTATTACATATATATATTACATAAAATCTTTGCAATGTACATTATGTATTAGCAAAACATTTGAATGATTAATTTTATTTAGGCTATTGAAGAGAGAGAAAAAAATCATTTGTGTTTCAATTCTTAATTTATATTTTCTAAATCGTAAAATTATTCGATGCAAAACATAACAGTGTATCAATGATCTTTTTGACATATAACTGACAAAAATTATTTTAATATTTGAAATTGGATGTACATATACGAATGAACAACGAATACAAATTAGACATTTTACTGCTAAAACTACTTAGAAATATATACTGTAACAAATAGAATATATATATATATATATATAAGCAACATTTAAAAAGTTTATGAATATACAGAAGATTCACTATCATTTTTTTCATTTTTAAGTCCTTCGTAGTCACACTTCCTGAAAATTTTATGTTGGTCACACATGGGGCAAAATGACTCCAACATTTTAATTGATAGCCGTATTTACAGTTTTTTGTTCTTTAAAATCACAAAAATTACTGAACAAACTTTAAACTGTAGAATATGGAAATATAATGTCTTTTTAAAGAATTTTTAATTTTAACATTAAAAAAAATCGCAGACTGACGTCTAAAGAATAATATGCGGCTGAAGGCGCAAAAAGGATATTTTAAACTTCGGATAAATGGCAGTTTAAATTCCGTTTTAAAAAAAGATCTTAGAAACATAAAGCTTCACAATTTTGAAGGGGGAGGGGGTCCCTTGTACCTCCCAGTGACTACAAAGGATTAAATTAGATTATAATAAAAAAAACATGCAGTAATCGTCGGACATCTTTATTGTAGTTGCATTTGCAGGTGCAGAAAATACCAAATTTATCTAAATATTTATTACAAACATGAAAAGAATCAGCACAGGAAATGAAATATTCACATTGTTCATTTAATGTACATCCACTATAATGATTGATTTGTACACAAAAGTGTACAATCAAATCTTTGTTTAAATCAGTTACTTGTCAGTAGACTTTCTAACTTTAATTATTATTTTCTGTGTGATACAAAGATGACAAAATATCCTCGTAGTGTTGCATGTTTGTCTCAAATGTTTCCAATTGTTTAGTGAGATCTCCCAATTGTTCCGCAAGTGTCCTTTCTTCCATAAAGGCTTGCAATTGTGGAGCGCTTTGACACTCTCGATAAAACGCTCCTACATCGCTATTGGTATTCGTGACAGCGAATGGAGTTTTCTGTAACAATATTTGAAATTTGTTTCGTACACAAATGCAGTATAAAATTTGCCCAAGTTATGAGAATAAAAATATCTTTCCCTATTTAAATAAAATATATAAACATAAAAAATTCTAAAATATTAATCTTTATATATTATTCTTGTATATTAATATTTATATATTTTATAAAATGTTTGTAAAATGTATTATATATAATTTTTATTCAAAAGAAAGTAAATAAAAAATAATATAATCTAAAAAATTTGTATACAAATCTAAAAAGTTTTTCTATTTTTTATTGAGATAGAATAATTAGAATTTCAATTTATAGCAATACTCTGCTACTAAAAAAAATTTTACAATAATTCTTTTCTCGAATTTTAAATTGGTATAGAATAATAAATTTATTTATTTATTTATTATATTTTCTTATCTACAGATTTTCTTATCTATTTCTTTATGTTTAAAAGATTTTCTATATAAATATGTATATTTCTTTCATTATAGCCTTCAAATTTAAACTTTAATTGAAACTTAAATTAAATATTACAATTTTAAAAGAAATGTACAAAATATTTTTTTACAACTAGGCGAAATATTGTTTCTCGGTATCAGGCAAATTTCACACTGTAAGACATATACATATATATAATACATTATCGTGCATCAGTTCGGATTGAGAGCATCAATTACCAAATCTACCATAATAAAATCATCGTTGGCGCTAGTCATTGAACAACTACTCCTTCTAGATCCGTTTTGAGATTTCGAAATTGTGTTATCATTATTAAGTCTCTCGTTATTTCCATTGTTACTATCAGTTGTAAGAGCTGCCATTGTAGTCTTCGTACTAGGTTCTACTAGTGATATTGGAGGAGGCGACGTTTGTTTGGGTGTTAATAGCGAACTGAATGGTACGTCTGGTATCACGAGATCTTCCTCATTGACAATAACAGGTTTGTTTATTACAAATGCACCAACTTTGATGGTGTCACTAAGTGATTTTGATGTTTCTTCGCTACATTTAAATTAAAATATTATTAAAATATAAACATTTTTCATTAAATACATGTAAATATTTTAATCATGTTTACTGACCTTTGCTGATATCGTGCATGACGCGGACTTAAGTCTGAATGAAAATGATCACTCTTAAGCATGATAGAATCTCGTCCCTTATGAGTGGGCGATATCGTCATTTTTGTTCTATAAGAAACTGATAGATGTATAGTGCCTACTGGAGTACACAATTGACCTACTCTTACATGTTTATAGTTATCACCTATTATAAAACGGACATTATTCAATGAGAAATCATGTTATACAGCAAATTAATATATATTATATTGAAAAATTAAAAAATTGATTCTTATAAAATAATTCACATACTGCACATTTCATATATTTATAAATAAATAAATTCTAAAATATATAAATTAAAAAAATAAAAAATAATTCTGTGAATTATTCTTCATTGATAAACTAACCTAAATTATGTAGCTGAGGCTCTCCCATGTATATTCGATAGCACATGGTATAGGAATCAGGTCCTTGACGTCTACTCAATTTGTAAGCAGGCGTAACTCTTGATACAGAAAGCAAAGACTTCAATAAAATCCCCATTCTGTTATACACAGTATATGTTACTCGTACAGCTGGATCACTTTGCTCTGGCAGAACGCTGAGGCTCCAAGTTTCTAAAACCATTTTGTCACCCTCTACTGTTTTTAGAGAAATTTCTATGCATAGAGGTACAGCTGAGCTTACTATCTCTCCACATAGTGCCCTTTTAGCATCAGCTGACACCTCTGGTAGTTCCTTTATTGCCAGATTAAACTACAACATCAAATATGGAAATATTTATTTTATTTTCTTTTTAAATCCTTCAAATAATAAATAGTAGAATTAAAAATGACTATATGAATCATCCAATTTATTTGGTTTAATCCAATATTTTGCATCTCAGAAAGTTCTTTATAAAAAATAATAATTTTTATAAGCTATACTAAATATAAAAAATATTTTTCAATAATGTTTAAAATATAATTACTATAATTTTAAATTATCTTGGCATTTAACAAAACTGAATCTTTAACTAAATATATATTTCTCGGACCTGAAAAGTAGTCAAAACATGGTGAGAGGTTGTAAGAAAACTATTGGGTCGATTGATTTAATTTTTTTTTATTTTAAAGATGAATACTCTTAAGGAGCATAAAACGTACACATGAACTAAAAAATTAACAAAAACTGTGTCCAGTAGCATAGAATGTATTTTTTTGGATCGGATCAAACGGTAGGCATGATTCAGCTCATAATATTTATCTGAAACAAAAATTTTTTAATTTTTATTATTTTTTATAATCATAGTTCTCATGTGACAAAAAGGATTAAAAAAAGAACATTACGGAAATGATCACAATTTAAAGTCATTTTCACAAAAAAATCGTCTATTTTTTATTGCTATTTCAAAAATAGTTATATTCAAAAAAACTCTCGTGAGCGAATCTTAATTTAGAATATGTATCAAAAATGAAGTTAATCGGACAAACGGTGAGGCTTATTATGCCCATCGTTCTGAAAAATTTCGAGAAAAATGTGTTTAAAGTTTTGCAAGAGTTTTTAAGTGGGATAAAATGAAAAACTTTTTACTTACGTTTAATCAGCGATGCCTATATCATAAAGTTGTCCCTCCTCTACAGTATGACCTCTTCTGACTGCAATCTCATCTGTCTACGATGAATTCTCGCTTCCTGCACTCGAAGCTCGTCCGTTGAAATACTGCTGTGCGACGGTCTCTTGATACATAGTATGCTGCATTGCCAATGGTGCAATTTAAAGTTTGTAAAATTGTTAACAGAGATATGTAGCCTTCGTTAAATATTACTGTTGCGATATATATGGCGATTTCAACAATCATAGAGTCGCTATATATCTCTTTTGGAGCAATCATATGAGAACATTTAGACTCTCATTCGATTTTTGAGTATAGTCGTCGTATAATACATCTTGAAAGTAAATATTCTTCGTTAAAGTTCTTGTACACAAGTCGAATAGCATTTACAATTTAGAAAGAGCTAGCTTATGTCTGTATTCATTTGAGTTGTTGGCAGCACACGCTCGTTGCCATAAGCACCACGATTCTTCTCTGGGTGAGTAATAATGTTCCGGTTTCTCATCCTTTGAAATTTTAAATAAAAGAATATTACCTATATATAGCTTTTCTCATCTCTTCAATAGAATCAGTGTGTCTTCTGGCTAGACCGTAATAGAGCTACAGTTCATCGATCAGTTCGCCTGTAAGATTTCCTCTGAGAGTCTTTTTGTTTTTTTTTTTACAGGGACACGAAAACGCGTTTCCATCCTCTTTATGATCTATATATTTTTTTTTGTACCGGAATATCATTGTACGGAATGTATAATGTTGTTTTCGAAATATCTCGAAAGCTTTTACCGTCACCGATATAAGTATTTCACTCCGTGCAATTGAAATGATCGCTGAAATATTTCCTGCATTCCAATGAATATTTCCAGCATTTCACTTCTTTCATAATTTACGGCACACAGTCATGGTCTTCAATCCAATTTGCAATTTCCTTACGGTGTTACTTTTTTTCTCCCAATATTCACAGGCTTTACATTAAGACGATTATATAATGTCTATAATTTTTCTTGTTAAAAATCCCATGAGTTACTACATCGAAAAGAAGTGAAAATCTATACTTTTTCGAAATCCCATCTCAGGAAACAGTTCTTCCTTCATCCTCAAATGTATCTACTTCTTAAGATTTTTCGCAGTTGCAGCATTTTTTAATGAAATATCACAAACAATTTTTGCAACAGTCATCAATTTATTAACAGAAAGAAATATGCTGTGGCTCACACTCATCACATTGTATTACAATTTTAAATCCAAAGCTTCGAATGTCAGCTTCTGTAAATTTTAATGTCACCTCCGTATGTTTTGCATTTTACATACGTACTAACTATAAACACTACAAAAAAGTTTAAAATTCGATAGCTGAAAGTTGCATCTATTATCATTTTATAATCTTGTCATTCTTTTAACTTTTTTGCAGATCCAAAAACTACACTCGTCGTAGCTTCTTCGACTTCTATTTGTTTTCGTCAAAGGCCGTTTTTTTAATGGATCGGGAAAGTCATCTTGAATCGTTTCTTGATTCTTTTTGGTTGATATATATTCATCCTGTCATTTTTATATTTATTTATAAGGCCCGATTGCACCAACGTTTTGGTTTTGATTTTAAGTGAAGTTTAAAATTCTCTCTGCCTCTTTTTTACTTTAAAACAAGATAGAGTTTTAAGTTTCGCTTAAAGTCAAGTAACGTTGGTGCAATCGAACCTGAAATACTAAACACGCAATATATACAAATAAACACACGACTGAAATGTACTTTTCCACAGCTCTAAGTCAGCTATGGATTTTAAATGGGCTCAGTAATACATTATAGATTCGATCCAATACAGAGCGACCTAACTAGTTTTGTTAAAACAGCTATAACTTTATCAATAATTTGAATATCGAGTTCGCTTTGTTTTTAAAATATTTCTAAGACCTGTGTATGTATCTTTTAAAATAAGAAAAAAAAATCAATTTTTTGAAGCTGAGAAACGTATATGACCCCTTAAGTATTTCTTACTAAAAAGATCTACTTGCAATTTTTTGATATTTCAATATAGAAATAATAAGACATAATAAAAGAAAACTATTCTAAATATAAATTTTAGTGTTACGCTGAATAAACACAAATAGAAATAAAAAACATTGAATTGATGCTTTGTTTTTCCATTTGCTTTATATACTCTATTTGTTTGTTATATACATTTATTAATAAAAATGAATTTAAATAAATATGTATACTTTAATATATAATTAATCCTCCTATGAAGGTCAAATGTGATATATTCTACAGCTTCATCTATTTTACATGTGCTATTTAATAAAGAAACAAATTTTATGATATTAGGTAGGTTTCCAGGCCTAACTCTTAATCGAAGTTCAACTTGTTTCTCATCTCTTTTTAATTCTAGAATTGGAAAGAGATAATGAATAAATTGAATCTCAGGCCTTAGGAATTTTCATCTTTTGATAAACTTCAGCTCACTGTCTTACTCTCTTATCTTTTCACTCTTTTGTTTATCTAGTAGATAAATTATCACTTAGTTCATTCAAAGATAGAATGATCAGTCCTTAAATACAAATCAACACAAACATTATTCTATCTTTCCTGACATTCAGAGAACAACAAAGATAGAGCGACAATTGTGTAAACTTGTGTCACCACCAAATGGAAAAAGGTTCGTTCCTGTTTCATGCATGGTATACATGATATATCATTTTATCCTCGTTGTTCACCAAATATTAAAGTAAAATAAAAAAATATATTATGCATGAAATGGAATGCATGGAACGTATCCAAAGCATACAATGTTTCTTCAGAAATAATGCAAAGCCATAAAGAAAAGTTCAAAAATGTTAGTGTACTGCATCTGTCCAATACATACATGTGCATATATAACTTAAAAATAAAAATCGATCAGCAGTTTTGATGAAACCAGATAAATTGGACTGAAGTAAACTTTACTTTTACCCAGTCGCCAGCTGATGAGTCCGGCTTGCATGTGGTATTGACTTTCTGGCCAGATCTTGATTGCACTATGACTTGGGCAGCCCTCAACGCAAGATACTTGGTAAACTTTTCCAAATCCTTTTTGTCTTGCATGCTTAGCTGTGCTGACATTTTATACCGCTGCAATTATAATCGCGGCACTACAGGTGTTCCTCGAACACGTGAGAACGGAAAATACGTATATCGTAGCATCGTAACGAAATAGATGCATCGCATCCTCGAACACGTGTAACCGTGTCTCTCTTTCTTTTTCTCTTTTTCTCTCTCACACACACACGGCAGATCAAGATTGTAAATGCTTACATGCACCCGATGCGCGATCGACGCACTTTGAGCTCTTTACACGGACTTCGGAATTCGTAAGTAGACTTGAGCGCACGCACGATACGTTTTCTCGAAAAGTTCATGGATAAAATCGACAACATCGTCGCGCTGCGTACGATTACAATTCACACGACAGATAACGTCCCTTTGAAAATCGAATGTTGATCTACGTCATGAATATTGTTTTATCAGAACTAGTTGACAATTTGAAAAATTTGAATTCACTTACGAAAAAGAATTAAAATACATAAGAATATACCAACGAAATTTTCTGTCTTCCTACTTTTACAATGAACTTTACAAAGTACAAATCGATTGAAAGAGTACTGTCGTTGCTAAGCGCATGGTATATAAGAATCTAAGATATACATGCCCATGATATGAAGGTATCATTTCATGCTGACGCTTGATGCTCATTTTTAGCGTCAAATAGGTCACGTGATTAAAATTGACACTTGATATTCGTCAATTTCTAAGTAAAATTGACGTTTGCTATTCATTAATTTTTATCACGTGATTTGTTTTGACGCTGAAAATGATTAAAATTGACGTTTGCTATTCGTTAATTTTTATCACATGATCTGTTTCGACGCTGAAAATGAGCATCGAACGTCAGTATGAAAAGGCACCTTAAGAAGACAAGGGCTCGTATTCAGAACGTGCTTTTATCTCTGAAATTCTAGTATGCGTAAGGCTGGATTTTAATCTTAACTCTATGACATTCATTTTCAGCGTCAAAATAGGTCACATGATTAAAATTGATACTTGATATTCATCAATTTCACATGTCTTATTTTGAAAATGAGCGTCGGCATGAAAAGGCACCTTAACGTAAATTTAGCATATTAACGCGTTAACGCGAATCGTTGTAACGCGTCTGAATATGGGCCATGTAGAGTCCCTATAAGAGAATTGTATCAATCTTGTCAAAATTTTCATTGGCTTGAAGTAAAATGGTGGAACCAATCATCAATGCTATTATATCCTCACTTTGAATATCGTGAACGCGGTGATTTAAATTTTAGAAATTGTAAGAGTAGAATTTACGTTAAATTATATAATATTAACAAATAGAATTAATTAAAATACAAGATATTGACAGAAATAAATCTGTTTCCTAGCTTAACTAGTTTTACACTTTTGGAACTGAAATGATGATATGAAACAATGATGAAATAAAACTTTCATTTAAAAATACTTTTATTTTACGAAAATGTCTTGCCATCGTCAAACTGTTATATATTGATAATTTTAAACGCTCTTTTTGACAATATATTTTAATCCTAAATGTAATAAATCGTTTCATGATTTTATATGAAATATATATTATTGTGACAATTTTTAAGTATCTTACAATGTCTTATATGGTTGACAAGGTTAAAATGTCACTTTTGATGTTTTCGTACCACATAATATTTGTATCTTTTATATACTTTTAATTCGAAATCTTTATAATAACGTATAGGCTATTTATAATTTTGATACTAAAAGAAGTATTGGCCTAGTTTAAACCAGATCAGAATGTAAGAACTAATCAACAATCAAGATTCCCTTATTACAATTGAATGACAGGGAAATGCTCGACAGGGGAATGTGGATTAGCTGGTCCACTTGAAACTCTGGAACGCTTCCAGTAGTTCTCATTACATCCTTCATACGTCATTACTTTCGCTCCCACTTCCGCTCCAGCTGCCTCACCTCGGGAGGTAGGTTAAGGGAGCTGTCCAATCAGAGCTCTGGGATATAATATCGAACTTATTACAGCTCTGATTAGACGGCTTGTTATTCCCTGTTGTTTGTGCCTATTGTGTTTAAGCTTTTAGTGGGAGCATTTGGCGGGAAAGTATAAGCGAAAATATAGATAAAACGATGATGAAAATATAGATAAAAAGATGAAAAATAAAGATAAAACATATTTTTAAGATGCGACAATTACATCTAACTGATGAAGAAACAAATATTGTTTACGTTTTTGACTTAAATGATGAAAAATTTGCTTGTGCTTCAGAAAGATAATTCTTTATCATTCATTTTATGCTTCTGAATACATCCCAGACAGTATAAAATACGAAAAGATAATGAAAAGAAATCTTTTTTAAATTGTCTTTCCGACAAAGCGAAAAGATGTCTAAAAAATGACGAAAAGACATTGTTTTTAGATTATCTTTTCAATAAAAGCAAAAGATGTCTATAAGACGTATTTTAGTTTTCTTTCTCTTTTCATTATCTTTTTGTATTTTGTTTGGGAATGTTGTTACAACTTATTTATATATAATACATATAATACGAATGTTTCATGAAAACCTTACTCTACATAGATTTAAATATAATATTAATATTTTAATATATTTTGTAATAACTTTGATTATTTTTCATTTTTTCAGATTTAGAATATTGTACTGAATTACTTATAAAGGCAAAGGCGACAATGCGTTCTACAGCCTTCAATTCTAAACATATTTGTTCGCTTTGCCTCTTTCAAAATTTGACTTATTATTATTTGAATTTCTTCTTCATCATCTTGATACATACAAGTTGATATGTTGCTAATATTCAAAATATTTATTAAAATTGGAATTTAATTTCATCACAATGAAATTTTCTTTATGGTTACTCCCACCGATTAATTAGATCAAAATATACTTTTTTCTTATTTATACTAATCCGCGTTTGATATTTATCAAAGTTTATCATGAATAAATCTCATTCAATATAAGAATCGGATTTTTATTTTCCCTTGTATAGGTTAAAATTGGCATCGGTCTCATGCGACGAAAATTTAAATTCATATGGCGCTACAAATGCTACAATCGGTCCACTAGCGTAGAGATTTGTAACATTAAGCATTTGTAACATTAATGGACCAACCGGAGCGTAGCATTTAGAGCATAGCGTTCAGAGCATAAGAAGCATCAAGTTGACCATAGCCAAAATAAGGTGACTATGAATACGGATGTTAGCACATTCATGTTATCTTTTCCACCATGTTAGCAATCTAGCAGAAAAACAAGCAACTGTAGTGCCGCAAGATTTATCCGTTTTTTAAGAGTGATAAGAGTTATTCTCATTTGTAGTGAAATTTGGAAAATTTGTTGATTGGTATGCATAATAATACAAGATGGTACACTATTGTATAGTGAATGGTTGCTACAGTACTTCTGATAAATGTAATGGTGAACGTATAAGTTTCTTTCATTTACCAAAAAATCAAATTATGCGTGAAACTTGGCTGCAAAGAATCGGAGAAAGTCGCATACGTCACAAAGAACAATTTGGTAAGTTCATTCTCAATTATATTTAAGTATTTTAAACATCAACTATCCTGTGCTAGACAACATATTAAGATATATATAGATTCTCCATTAGAATGTATTACTTTATCTATAATTTTACTGTGACCAACCTATATGATTTTTCTGTATTTTTGGAGCATATTATAAAATTACATTTTATATGTTTAGCAAGAATATGTTCATTGCATTTTTCGGAAGATTCATTCATGGTACCAAAAAGGAAATCGAAAGTTACAGAAGACAAGAGAAGACAACGCCTTTTACAAACTGCTGTGCCAACTTTATTGTTAACACCAACAGAAAACAAGTATAATTTTTGCAATTGTTTTGTTATTGTTTTTTATGAGATAAATAGTCATGCATTTTTAACACGTTTTAGAACAGATACTATGGTAAATATGGATTTTAAAATTATTCGTCGAGAATTTCTACTTGTTAGTAAACCAGGCACAAGTAGAGACAAGAATGAAGAAGTCAACAGTGGAATTGATACAGTGAATAAATCTTGCGGCAACGTTACTTCTGATAGCACGAACGAAACTGATGGCATTGCGGTAGCATCAACAATGTGTTCTAAAAGGTAAAATAAAAATGATTTATACTAACGATGCCCCTCTTGAAAAAATCACATCACAAAGTTACATAAAATCATAATTAAGACAAATAAATCATATAACAGATTATTTCAAATCAGTCCATTACATGATTTTTTTAAATTACGCAATTTGAAAAGTTGTATGGTGATATGTTTTTTGCTTCTATTTCTATCATTTAATTCTTTAAAATTTGGTAACTCTAAAATTACATTGATGGATGGAATTATTTTTAATATTAATATATAATATTTTTAATATTAGATGTGGGAAAAAGTTTGTGGCATTTTTTTAATGCCATCTAACGGGAAAAACGCCATGAACTTTTTCCCACACCTAATATTTTTCAAATTACATAAAAATCATGTACATTTTACATGTAAGCGTTTTCTCACGACTCGACGTAAAGGTCTTGTGGTGTTGACAGTCAGAGACAAAATGAGAATCAATATAATAAAGTCATGTAAGTTATTGAATAAAAATAAAAATAAGAACAAAAGGGAGTAAAACCAATGTCACAATTCCGTAAACAAATTTATATATAGTGGGTCTAAAAAATACGTATCATTCTGTAAATTCAAATTCTGTTTCTGTTGCTTTATATGGATCGCTTCCGAAATCTTTTTCTTCCAGTCTTTTATATCTTTTATCTTCCAGTCTTCCAGTTTTTAAATACCTTTTCCTCGTCTAATATCTTGACATTTTCCCAATCTCAAAATCATATATTAATGACTAATTCTATGTTCCGTTATTACGGTAAGTTGATATAATTGAAATTCAGACAAATGATTTTAATATTTCTCTAATTTTTCGTTTTCATGTTTCTTTTGAATGACTACACAACAAATCTGACAATCTGATGAGCGATATAATTCTACTTAGTGACGCATGTATATGACTTCGGTTTTACTTTACTTTATATAAGTTTTTATATTATTATTGTATAAGTTAATATTTTTGATAATCATTGGGCTATTCATTATATAGCTAATTTGATATTTGGATAAAGAAGAATGAACTAAATTGTCGGAAATCATTAATTTGGAATTTGCGTTACTTATATAATTCGATTTATATTTTATATTGATAAGGACCCGAATTGAAGGATCGAAATTTAATTAAATTAATTTTATTCGTTTTATTACATTCACATGAAAATAAAGAATTTTCTATGCATCCGAATAGCTGATGTTAGGTTCTGATGGGCTTTTTTACATTTTTCATTATGTAACTTTGTGACATGATCCTTTTCAGAGTAAGGTGTTATTTTCAGATTCTCATACACTGTTACAAAATTTTTCGACTACGGTCGTACATAATGCAAAATTCTCATATGTCATTTCTCTATTCACATGATTTTGTTAATCATCAATATTATTTAAATATATCTCGTATATTTATACAGTAATCTGTGGTTGAACGAATCGTACTGAGTAATAGTCATACTATCAAATACATTACACACTTAGGATTGAAGATTACATGAAGTGCGGAAATGAAACATGGAAACGCGGAAGACAAAATTAAACTTTACTAGATTTCTGCGCATTCTGTTTTACCTGTTTTAGTCTCTTAATATTACACACAATTTGGAGCACAATTTGAACGGAAAAACGGAACGGAGAATTAGCAATTATTAATTTTTAATTTGGTATTTATTGATTAAAGTGCTTATATTCAATACATAAGCTGAAAAGATAAGCATTAATAAAAATTGCAATAAATTAAGTGATTAATTTTTTTTAATGAATACAAAAGTGCATTTGTCACTACATCATTCTGCTTTTCCACGGAAATTGTGTTCCATGTAATTAGGAGAAATAGGCGGAATAGAACGCGCGGAAATCTAGTAAAATAATTAGTTTTGTCTTTCACATTTCCGTATTTTTACGCTTCATGTAATGACACCTTGAGTTCAGTTACACATTTCTTAGAAGGTACGCTGTGCATGGAAATGCTTTCATCAAGATAGGATGACTGAGATTTTAAGCATTAATCAATAAATACAACTGTTACTGATTTTTTTATAGATCACCGAGATTTGAACCATATGTGTACAACAAAAGAGCGATCGCTACAAGAAAGTACAAACAACGTGATAAGGCGCATTCAAATATTATCCCAGAAGGAACCGTAACATGTTGTAACATGGAAACTACCCCTTTATCGATACGTAGACAACAGTATTTATTTTTTTATATGTACTTTTTATATCTCGTGTCAGAAATATGAACAAACTTTTCTCGTGAAATGCTATGTACTCTACCAATTTTTGTTGTTATACTTATTTTTTTAATTTTTACAATAATATAAATATATTAATGTAAAAATTAATAATAGTAAATTTTGAAAAAATATTTTAATTATATGTTAATTAAATGTATTTATATTATTAAAAGTTAAAAAAAATGTAATTTCAACAAAAATGTTATTTAATGTATATGAATTTTGCTTTATTTTAAATAACAAATTATGAATTATATGATAATGTCTTTCCAGAATTTCTATAGAAAACCATAACGAAAGCATCAAAAGCAGTGACTCAAAACCAATCGAAATGTACGACTTACAAATAGATGTGACGTCCGTTAAAACAGAACATTGTTCATCACCCGAACTTGATATTAAATCAGAATGTACAGATTTTGCAATGCAAATTCCACTAGATACATTGAAGCAACAATTGCAAGAGAAAGACGAACAATTGAAAAAGATATTTGCCGAAAAAGAACAAATATTGCAGTTGATTAACGATCAAACACAACTGGCGATCACTACTGCGGTCAAGAAGACTTTCGAAGACGAAAGAGAAGAATATGTCATAGGGCTATTAAAACCTTACTTTACAGAAGGGCAAATTCGGTGTATTTTGGAGAAAAAAAAATGGATTCAATGGTCTATTGATGACTATGCTGCAGCCATTTCGTTACAGAGTGTAAGTCCTAAAGGTTACTGCTATCTTCGAACGAAATTGCATTACCCTTTGCCATCGTTAGCATCATTAAGAGAATGGGCATTAAAAAAGTTTCGTATTGAAGAAGGATTTTTAACTGACGTTCTAACTGTAATGCGAGAGAAAGGCAAGGAACTGTCATCGCTAGAAAAACTTGCTGTTCTCAGTTTCGACGAAATGATCGTCTCTTCTGAAATAAATTTTGATGCTAAACTTGAAAAATTGGTTGGCCCATATGGAAAAGTGCAAGTCATGATGGTTCGCGGTTTATTCAGCAATTGGAAACAACCGATTTATTACAAATTTGACCAACCAATGAACAAATGCATTCTACTAGAGTCCATAACACGCTTGTACAGTGCTGGTTATCAAGTAATCGCCACAGTTTCAGACATAGATAACCGAGGAGTTTGGACAGAATTGGACATCAGTCCTTATAAATATAATAAATACTTTTTCCATCACCCTGTGAACGAAGAGGAAAAAATATTTGTTTTTGCAGATGTTCCACATCTGCTGAAACTCTTGAGAAATTGGTTATTTGACGACGGACTGTTATTAGGAAATAGCAAAGAATTATTTACTCGTGAAATCTTTCAGACACTTGTCGATAATGTTGACAGTCTACATGTCGTTCATCGTATTACTCAGCAATTGCTAGATGTTCGTGGTTCGCAACGTGAATCAATTAAATCAGCAGCAAGAATTTGGTCGCATACAACTGCTAAAGCGATTCAGTGGGCTGGCGAACAAGGGCTTTTGAAAACTTCGGAATACGAGAGGTTTTCAGAATTCGTATCGACAGTCAACAAGTGGTTCGATGTGCACAATTCAAAATTAAGATACGGATCGCATCCAGGAGTTAATGGTTATGGACAAAACTTAGAGACACAAGAGTCAATTTTACTGTTGATGACTTTATATACTGAGAACATTCGAGTTGGTTCCAGAAAAGCATTAATGCCTTTTCAAAAAGGTATTCTTGTAAGCAATCGATCTTTACGAGCATTGTTCCAGTATCTACAAATAAAATATCCAGTGGACTGCCAGTATATCATTACGAGAAGACTTCAGCTGGATGTTCTGGAAAATTTCTTCACTTATTTAAGGTCAATGGATATGTTCAAGGATCATCTCTCAGCACTTGACTTTAAATATAGACTTCGTTGGTACATTCTGGGTAATCATTCGCAAGCTGTATTTACTTTAAACAGAAATACCAAAGGAGACCTGGATACTTGTATGTCTTCTTCCATTAGCGATGTGACAAATCCAAGTGCTAAAAAATCGATGACAACTCCAGTGACTTGGACGGCAGAAGCAAATACGTCTCAGAAGCTCACATCTATGCCAATGACACTGTACTCTTCGAAATCAAATGATTCTTCCTTTTTGCAAGAGGAAGAAACGTTCAAACGTACAGAAGAATGCGCCGACGAAATAATTTTAACCAAAGAATTATTCTCCAATATTATTAATATTTCTCCGGATGAATTAATAGAAGCCAATAATTATGACAATAATGAATCAACGATTGATACTTGCTTCGACGATATTTATGATGATGAGCTATTTGACATAATAAAGGATGGTTTTAAAGGCACATTTGACTGCTTAAATCTTGTACAAGAAGTGGGATTAGAATATATCGCAGGATTTGTCGCTTATAAATTCAAAACGAAATACCCATCTTTAGGAACTACTGAAGATGCAAGTGGAACATCAAAATGGATTGAAATTTCCAAAGATTATTTTACCAATCCTTCAGCAGAACTTTTAAACGCGACCAAAGTCGTTGAAAGATATTTTGTACACTTCCACGGTAACTATTTTTCAAAAGAGAGCTTTGTGATAAAAAAGGTTGTGGCACTCGTGAAGAATAGTGGACATTATGCTAATGAAATACCTCATGAAGTGCTGCATTATTTAGTAAAAATTCGCACATATATAAGAGTTCGAGAAATAAATAGACGATCGTACGCGATAAACGATAATGCAAAGAAGAAAGGGATAAAAATGAAAAAAATCACTTCCAGTCCAATTAAGCAACAATTATAAATAGACTGCAAGCATGTATATTGTATTTTTTTGTACTTTTATATAGTAATAGTGTTGATATATTTATAAATATTTTATTCTTTAAATGAATTGCAATTTTGAAAAATTAAAAAAATTAACTACAACTTTTTAGAAAAAACATGCCACAGAGTTGTTGCACTGTATTTTACTACCAAGTGATAAACAATTCATTATTTTATGGCTGTATTATTTATATTCCGGTAAAAAATTTTTCATTTACGAATATATATAAATATATATACATGTATAAACGTATACAATTATGTACGAAATATATATCCACACATGTTCATATCTCCTTTCTTTTGTAAAATTCTCTTTAATATTAAAAAAATATTAAAAATGAAAAAATAAAAAATAATTACAAAAATAATTTTTGCATTGTTTGTTTTAAAAAAAAATCAAATTAGGAGAAATGTAAGAATTGCTGATTTATAATTATATGTAAAATTATACATAATTATGTAGGAGCAATTTTTTTACATTCTAATTTGATTTTTTTTCTAAAACAATGCGACAACAATTATTATTTATGTCTTCTAATTATTATTATTCTCTTTTTTATAATGGTACGGCCATAATAGAGGGAATAAAGAATTAGGGACCATTTATTGACTGTAACTGTATGTCATTATTTGTAAGAATTGATTAATCACAGTCAAGTATTCCCCTTTCATTCGAAGGTAAGAAGGGAATACTCGAAAGTGATTGATCAATTTTTACAGATTATGATATACGGTTATGGCTAATATAAACATTCT
>Ga0157363_1000511_pt1 | contig 29739 bp, 28 predicted proteins | sample AttsexASBM1_FD_111477 | JGI IMG/M metagenome (GOLD analysis project Ga0157363, IMG submission 111477) | Fungus gardens microbial communities from leaf cutter ant in Ribeirão Preto, State of São Paulo, Brazil - Atta sexdens ASBM1 | ecosystem: Host-associated > Fungi > Mycelium > Unclassified ... | reverse complement strand
TCCATCTGCTCCCGCACCCGGGGTTGCCCGACATATTCATCAAGCAGCTTCGGGCGGATAGCACGGTCCAGACTTTCTTCTTCGCTTTGCGGCACAGCGGAGATCAGACGGTCAGCTTCTATCATAACGGTCCTTATATTGCAGCACGTAATGCTTCACGGATTAATGTTTCACAATCAGCCCCGGGTTGCCCCACTTTACTGACCATGCGGCTGGCTTCCTGAGGCTTGTAGCCCAGAGCCACCAGTGCAGACACCGCTTCGGCCTCGGCATCATTCGCTTCAGCCGGTGCTGATGAAGGGGCGGACAACTCAAACGGAGTATCACCGGTAAACAGATCTCCATGCATCCCTTTAAAGCGGTCTTTCATTTCCACGACCAGTCGCTCAGCCGTTTTTTTACCGACACCAGGCAGCTTAATTAACGCACCAATTTCCTGTTGTTCCACAGCATGAACAAACTGCTGTGCCGACATGCCGGACAAAATGGCCAACGCCAGTTTTGGTCCAACACCGTTAACCTTAATCAGCTCGCGGAACAGGGTTCTTTCCTGCCGGTTGTTAAAACCAAACAGTAACTGGGCATCCTCCCTGACCACAAAATGGGTGAATACCGACGCTTCCTGTTGCAGTTCCGGCAATTCATAAAAGCAGGTCATTGGCATATGAACTTCATAACCTACCCCGTTCGCTTCAATTAATACCAGCGGCGGTTGTTTTTCCAGTATAAGACCCCGAAGCCGACCAATCACTCTGCGTATCCTTATGTTTTAAGCACTGCTGTGGTTTATAGCATAAAAAAGGCTGGATGAATATCCAGCCCTGGTGATGTTATCTGTTTTTTCAGCGCAATCTGCCGCGTGCCAATAATAACGCATTATCACTGACCCGTAACGCGTTCTGGCTAATATGGCAATGAGTGATGGCAATCGCCAACGCATCAGCCGCATCGGCCTGAGGGTTGGCGGGGAGCTTTAGCAAATTACGTACCATATGCTGAACCTGCGCTTTTTCGGCGGCCCCGGTACCGGTCACCGTCTGCTTGACCTGGCGTGCGGCATATTCGAACACCGGTACTTCATGATTCACCGCTGCAACAATTGCCGCTCCCCTGGCCTGCCCCAGTTTCAACGCTGAATCCGCATTTTTCGCCATAAACACCTGTTCAACAGCAAAATAGTCCGGCGAGAACTGAGTGATAATTTCACTGACACCGGCATAAATCAGCCGCAGGCGTTCAGGTAACGCCGCAGTATTAGTGCGAATACAACCACTTCCCAGATAGGTCAGTTGCCTGCCTACCTGGCGGATAACACCATATCCGGTAATACGTGACCCAGGATCTATCCCCAGAATGATTGCCATAGCAAAAGCCCTGTGTCGCGGTTATCGTGCATGGCAGATTACAGGGTTTCTGCAATCTCATCAGAAATTTCACCATTATGGTAAACTTCCTGCACATCGTCACAGTCTTCCAGCATGTCTATCAGACGTAACAGTTTTGGCGCAGTATCGGCATCCATTTCTGCTTTGGTCGACGGAATCATAGTCACTTCGGCGTTATCAGCTTTCAGTCCACCCGCTTCCAGAGCATCACGCACTTTACCCAGATCTTCCCAGGCAGTGAACACATCGATAGCACCGTCATCATAGCTCATGACATCTTCTGCACCGGCTTCAAGCGCCGCTTCCATAATGGTATCTTCGTCCTGGCCCGGCGCGAAGGAAATGACGCCTTTGCGGCTAAACAGGTAGGCAACAGAACCATCGGTCCCCAGGTTACCCCCGGTTTTGGTGAAGGCATGACGCACTTCTGAAACGGTACGGTTACGGTTATCACTCAGGCATTCTACCATCACGGCACTGCCACCCGGGCCATAGCCTTCATAAATGATGGTTTCCATGTTGCTGTCATCTTCACCGCCTACCCCGCGTGCAATGGCACGGTTCATGGTGTCACGGGTCATGTTATTTGACAGCGCTTTATCCATCGCAGCGCGCAGGCGCGGGTTGGAACCAGCATCGCCACCACCCAGTTTGGCAGCGGTCACCAACTCACGGATAATCTTGGTGAAAATTTTACCGCGTTTAGCATCCTGTGCCGCTTTACGGTGTTTGGTATTAGCCCATTTACTGTGTCCGGCCATATATTTGGTCTCTCACTATCTCGTTATCAGATAATCGGGGACAAAGCGCGTGAAAATCATTACGCTTTTCATCCAATGACATCGCCCTGACGCATCAGGGGGCGATAAATTTTTCAATTGCTTCGCGGTTACTCCACGACTTAGTCAGTACAGCAGCCTCATTCGCAGGCAACCACTGGCTGGCTAAATGTTCGGTCAGTATTACCGCCTGTTCTTCCGGCAGTGGCAGCAAAAACCAGTGTTCCTGATTATGTGTCACCCCCGGAGCATAGCGATGCCGGTAATGCGGGAAGATTTCAAAGCTAATCTGCTGCCTGCAGTCAGTCAGCTCCAGTCCCTGTGCCGGGATATCTATCCCCAGCTCTTCCTTTACTTCCCGTATCGCGGCCTCGTCGGGCTGTTCACCCGATTCCAGGCTACCCGTCACCGACTGCCAGAACCCGGGATCATCCCGGCGCTGTAACATCAACACCCTGCCGGTATCCCGGGCGTAAATTACGACCAGTACCGACACCGGATGTTTATATTTCATTATGCGTTCTCAGAAGATGGCTTTTCTTTTTTCACCACCTGCAGAGCCAGCTCCTCCAGGGCATCCGGATTCGCCGGGCCAGGGGCATCCGTCAGCAGACAAGCGGCTGCGGTAGTTTTCGGGAACGCAATCACATCACGAATATTATCGGTACCGGTCAGCAGCATGGTCAGACGGTCCAGACCGAAAGCCAGGCCGGCATGCGGTGGCGCACCATATTTCAGTGCATCCAGCAGGAAGCCAAATTTTTCCTGTTGTTGTTGTTCATCAATACCCAACAGGGCGAAAACCGCCTGCTGCATCTTACCGTTATGGATACGCACAGATCCACCGCCCACTTCATAACCATTGATCACCATATCGTAGGCATTGGCAATGGCATCGGTCGGGGAAGCAGTCAGTTCCTCAGGCGTCAAATCCCGCGGTGCAGTAAACGGATGGTGCATGGCTGACATGCGTCCCTCTGCATCTTCTTCAAACATCGGGAAATCAACCACCCACAGCGGAGCCCAACTGTTTTCGTCTGTCAGTTGCAGATCACGCCCGGTTTTCAGCCGCAGCGCACCGATAGCATCTGCTACCACACTGGCTTTATCTGCTCCGAAGAAAATCAGATCGCCGTCCACTGCCGCAGTACGTTGCAAAATTTCCTCAATAATTTCATTACTCAGAAACTTCGCGACCGGACTCTGAATACCTTCAGGAACCGAATTACGCTGATTCACCTTCATCCATGCCAGGCCTTTGGCACCGTAATTACCGACGAATTTGGTGTACTCATCAATCTGTTTACGGGTCAATTGTGCCCCGCCAGGTACCCGCAGTGCGGCAACCCGTCCTTTAGGATCATTTGCCGGTCCGGAGAAAACAGCAAATTCCACTTCTTTCAGCAGATCAGCGACATCCACCAGCTCCATCGGGTTACGCAGATCCGGTTTATCGGATCCAAACCGGCGCATCGCTTCGGCGAAGGTCATCTGTGGAAACTCCCCCAGATCGACCTGACGGATTTCCTGCCATAATTCACGGATCATTCTCTCCATGATTTCACGCACCTGTGGCGCGGTCATAAACGAGGTTTCTACGTCGATCTGGGTGAATTCCGGCTGACGATCAGCCCGCAAATCTTCATCACGGAAACATTTCACTATCTGGTAGTAACGATCGAACCCTGAAATCATCAGTAACTGTTTAAACAACTGAGGTGACTGCGGCAGAGCGTAAAACTCCCCTTTGTGAACCCGGCTTGGCACCAGATAATCACGGGCCCCTTCCGGTGTCGCTTTAGTCAGCATTGGAGTTTCAATATCCAGAAACTCATTGGCATCCATAAAGCGGCGCACAAAGCTGCTGATGCGGGCTCGGGTTTTGAAGCGCTGAGCCATTTCCGGACGACGTAAATCCAGATAACGGAATTTCAGACGCGCTTCCTCTGTATTCACGTGGTTTGAATCCAGTGGCAGTGGTTCGGAACGATTAATGATGGTCAGGCTGGTAGCCAGCACTTCGACATCACCGGTGGCCATCTCTTTATTTCTGTTACGCTCGTCGCGGGCCCGTACTGTACCCTCGATAGTAATACAGAATTCATTGCGTAATTCAGACGCCAGCGTAAAAGCCTGCTGGTAATCCGGGTCGAAGAACACCTGAACAATGCCTTCACGATCACGCATATCAATAAACACCAGGCTGCCGAGATCACGGCGGCGGTTAACCCATCCTGAAAGAGTAACCTTCTGACCCACGTGGGACAGGTTGAGCTTTCCGCAATATTCTGTACGCATAACGCTATCCTTTTTTGACCTTGCCGCAGCGGCCTGAACTGTGTCGGGAATCTTTACCGAAAATCACCGGCTGCAAAATGGGGCGTATTATACTGGAAAAACTGCCACAGGATAAGTATGCCAGCATCAAAGCGGTTGATTACTCAGCAGTCAAGAGACTAAAGTTTTCGTTTTACCTCAGTTTCAGGCTACTCTGAGTCACCTTTACGATAACATGCTGTCTGACAAGGAGACCCGGTGACTCTGCGAATTGGCCTGCCTCAGTGGCAACACCCCTGGTGGAAACGTGCCGGGCTGCATACTCTGGAAGATTACGCCCGGCATTTTGATTGTGTAGAAGGTAATACCACACTCTACGCACTGCCGGATGTCGATACCGTTCTGCGCTGGCGATCCATGACCAGTGACCGGTTTCGCTTTTGCTTTAAATTTCCGGCGACGATAAGCCACGGCACGGAACTGCGTGACAGCGTAGAGTTACTGAACGAATTCTTCCGCCGGATGGATCCGTTATCTGACCGGATCGGACAATACTGGTTGCAGTTACCGTCACGGTTTTCCCCACTTCAGTTACCACAGTTATGGTCCTTTCTGAAGCAACTGCCGGCCGCATTCAGTTATGGCGTGGAAGTCCGACATCCGGAGTTCTTTGCCCGCGGCGAAGCAGAGCGGGCGTTAAACCGTGGGCTGGCTGATCGCGGTGTAAATCGAGTCATTCTCGATAGCCGGGCTGTACATGCATCACCTTCGCGCAGTGCAGCAGCTCTCGACGCCAAAGCAAAAAAACCTAAAGTGCCGGTCCATGCGGTACGTACTGCCCGACAACCGATGATTCGTTTTATCGGCAGTGACGAAACTGAAGCCTCAGTTAAGCTGTTTCATGACTGGTCGACGCGCATCAGAGAATGGCAGTCAGTATCCTCCCCGCTGTTGTTTATTCACACCCCGGAAATGGGGGAAGTCTTCCCGTTGCTCCACCTGCTATGGCCTGAGTTACAGCCGCTCACGGCAGGTCTGCCGCCGTTGCCAGCATGGCCGGATCAGCCGGCACTGTTCTGAATCTGGCAGGCAGTGATTTTCCCGGTTACCGGTGAATTTGTAGTGATGGATGCTAAAAATAACTCCGACGGATGCAGCCCGCGCCAGTTTCTGCGACAATAGCCGCTTTTAGGACCTTGCGGATAGTGTGATGTCTGACCGTGATACACTCTTTTCAGCGCCAATTGATAAATTAGGCGACTGGACTTTCGATGAACGGGTGGCTGAAGTTTTCCCTGATATGATTCAGCGTTCAGTCCCCGGATACTCTAATATCATTTCAATGATAGGTATGCTGGCAGAACGTTTTGTCCGGCCAGATAGCCGTGTTTATGACCTTGGCTGCTCTTTAGGCGCAGCTACATTGTCGGTACGGCGTAATATTCATCATTCCGGCTGTGAAATTATTGCTGTCGATAACTCCCCGGCCATGGTGGAGCGTTGTCGACGGCATATTGATGCCTTCCGGGCACAGACCCCGGTTCAGGTCATCGAAGCCGATATTCGTCAGGTGGAAATCCGCAATGCTTCGCTGGTCGTCCTGAATTTCACCCTGCAGTTTCTCGACCCCGCTGAACGCCAGCTGTTACTGAATAAAATTTATCAGGGACTGCTGCCGGGGGGAGCACTGGTTTTGTCTGAAAAATTCAGTTTCGACGACCAGACGATGGGTGAGTTGCTGTTCAATATGCATCACGATTTCAAACGCGCTAACGGTTACAGTGAGCTGGAAATCAGTCAGAAACGCAGCATGCTGGAAAACGTGATGTTGACGGACAGTGTCGCGACCCATAAGTCACGGCTGGCAGAGGCCGGATTCGGGCATGCAGAACAATGGTTTCAGTGTTTTAATTTTGGCTCTCTTGTGGCAATAAAATGATTGATTTTGGACGTTTTTATCAGCAAATCGCCACCGGCCCGTTAGCTCCGTGGCTCGAAGTATTACCGGCTCAGCTGAGCCAGTGGCAGCGTGAGAATCTTCACGGGCACTTTCGCCAGTGGAAAAAGGCCATCGATCATCTGCCTCAGTTGACACCTGATTGCTGTGATCTGCAAAACGGCGTCACGGCCGACAGCGACAATCTGACCCCCCGCCAGCGCCAGGGTATCGAAACTCTGCTGCGTCAGTTAATGCCCTGGCGTAAGGGCCCCTATTCGTTGTATGGCACCCATATCGATACCGAATGGCGCTCAGACTGGAAGTGGCAACGTGTGTTACCCCATATCTCCCCGCTTGCCGGCCGCACAATCCTTGATGTGGGTTGCGGCAGTGGTTATCACATGTGGCGAATGCTGGGTGAAGGTGCAGCGCAAGTGGTGGGTATTGACCCAATGCAACTGTTTTTGTGCCAGTTCGAAGCGGTACGCAAGTTGCTCGGCGATGATAACCGGGCACATCTGTTACCTGTAGGAATCGAACAACTGCCGGAACTGAATGCCTTTGACACCGTATTTTCAATGGGTGTGCTGTACCATCGCCGTTCGCCGCTCGATCATCTGATGCAGTTAAAGAATCAGCTGGTCAGCGGCGGTGAACTGGTTCTGGAAACCCTGGTTGTCGAAGGCGATGAACATACCGTCCTGGTGCCTGGCGAACGCTATGCTCAGATGCGAAATGTCTATTTCCTGCCTTCTGCTGCAGCACTGAAAAACTGGCTTCAGAAATGTGGTTTTATCAATGTACGCATCGTTGATCATGCGGTGACTTCGACCGAAGAACAGCGTCGCACCGAATGGATGACCAGTGAGTCGTTGGCGGAATTTCTTGATCCCGACGATCAGCAACTGACCGCAGAAGGCTACCCCGCTCCGTTGCGTGCTGTGCTGATCGCCAGTAAGCCCTGAATAAAGGTAACCGGCGAGTGCCGGTTACTGCATCATACTCTTCATTGCGGCGACCATTTCACCATCCACCACATAGCGGGTAAACTCATCTTCCGCTGAAACAGAACTCATGCTGACTCCGGCTTTACGATAATGCATTGGCGAGGTGACCGGTTTGCTGGCTGAACTGTGAATCTCGGTCAGACCGGCACCGGTAAAGCGATGCAGATTACTCAGTCTGACGCCTGAGCCCGCCATGATCGCCGGCCCCCGGCTCCGGGTGTTAAGCTCAGCCAGCAAAGCCAGGCCATTTTCTGCACGCTCCTGTTGGCCGGATGTCAGTATCCGTGCTACCCCAAGATCGGTCAGTTCTTCCAAAGCCCGGTAGGGATTCTGGCATAGGTCAAATGCGCGATGGAAAGTCACCGGGATGCCGCTACACAACGCCATGATCTGCTGCATCCGCGGTATGTCAATGTGGGCGTGCTGGTCGAGAATACCAACGACCAGCCCGGCGAAACCGAATTCTTTTACCCTGGCGATATCCGATTTTATGGCACGAAATTCAGACTCACTGTAACAAAAGTCACCGCCACGGGGGCGGATAATCGGATGTACCGGTACTGAAACCTGTGTTATCACTTCCTGTAGTACGCCCAGTGACGGGGTCAGTCCACCTTCATGAGGCGCAGCGCAAAGCTCGATACGGTCTGCTCCGGCCTCAGCGGCCTGTATTGCACAATCCGGACCGTAACAACAGATTTCCAACGTAGCCATGACCCTCTCCTTATCAAATGTCGTTGCGTCTGTAGCATTATAAGTAACGGAGCCCACTCACCTGTAAGCTAACCGTTTAACATGACGGCTAATAATGACACCGGATCACGAGGAAAGGGTCGACCAGTATCACAGTGATAGCGATAAGAGGTGAAAATTCATAGAAAAAATAGAGAGCTGCTGTAAAATTCCGAGCGGATCGTCGTCTTTTTGCGCATGACGTCGCAGCCCAACGCTGACATAATGCTAACGGAGACAGGTCTCCTTCCCTGCTCCGGACACAATGACTCAGTGCGGCTGCTCGCTGGCGACAATCTGTTCCAGGCTGTAGGGGTGAAACTTAATGGTGGTCTTCCCATCTGTGACCGCCAGAGTGGGATTCGGCAAACAATCGTGACGCGCGGCGGGACTGCTGGTTTTAAATGATATTTCGGGGTGAGTCAGCCCCTGGTCGGCAATCAACTCCATAGCCCGCTGGCCAAGAGACTCTGGTTCTCCGGCCAGTACCACTTCAATATGTTCCCAGCCTTCGTGCGGATAGTGTTTATTACCGGGCCAGGGCAGCTCGATAATATGAATTTGCCAGCTCAGTAAACGCAATGGTTGATGTAACCTGAAAAGGCAAACCGGGCGCTGATTGATTTCAGCGCGGGAAAACATTTCACCCAGTTGCGAAAAACCGGCTGCCCAGCGTTCAGCCGTGGCAATCTGGTGACAACGCACCGAGATGTGGTCAGGCTGTAAGTTCGCCAGCGACAGACCCAGACAATGGGCAAGATGACTGAGGTCACCGGCAAAACGTTGCAAATCATCCGCAAGGTCCGGCAGCAAGCGGGCAAAAGAAGCTATATCGCTCATAGTATTCCATCAATAATAAAAAAACCGCGCCGCTATTTTTACGGCTCCCCCGTCATATGTAAAGCCTGGCGGTGAAACCCTGGCGACAGCTTCTGTCCGTGGATTCTATCAGACTGCTGACGTCTGCCGGGCTTTCACGTATACTGCCCGACTCAATTTCGATGACTGCCTCTAATGTTATCTGCAACAGCCTGTTGCAGACTCGCTAAGAGGTGGTCACAGCTTATGAAGGTAATTCGGTGAATATTCAGGCTATTCTCTCAGAAAAAATCAGTCAGGCAATGATTGCAGCCGGCGCACCTGCCGACTGTGAAGCACAGGTTCGTCAGTCCGCAAAAGCACAGTTTGGTGACTATCAGGCCAATGGAATTATGGCTGTTGCCAAGAAACTGGGTCAGGCTCCGCGACAACTGGCAGAACAGGTGCTGAGTCATCTTGATTTGAATGGAATTGCCGCGAAAACCGAAATCGCCGGTCCGGGATTTATTAATATTTTCCTGGATCCGCAGTGGCTGGCCGCTCAGGCTGAGCAAGCGCTGGCTTCTGATAATCTGAATGTCGCCCCGATCAAACCACAGACCATCGTGATTGACTATTCTGCACCTAACGTGGCGAAAGAGATGCATGTTGGCCACTTACGCTCAACGATTATTGGTGATGCTTCGGTCCGTACCCTGGAATTTCTTGGGCACAATGTCATCCGCGCTAACCATATCGGTGACTGGGGAACCCAGTTCGGTATGCTGATTGCTTTCCTGGAAAAGAAACAGCAGGAACAACAAACAGAGATTGCCCTGTCCGACCTTGAGGCTTTTTATCGCGAAGCTAAACAACTGTATGATCAGGATGAAGCTTTTGCTGAACGAGCCCGGGGATATGTAGTGAAACTGCAGGGTGGGGATGAATACTGTGCGCAGATGTGGAAAAAACTGGTGGATATCACCATGGCGCAAAATCAGCACAATTATGACCGTCTCAATGTCAGTCTGACCCGCGACGATGTAATGGGCGAAAGTCTGTATAACCCGATGCTACCAGGGATTGTCGCTGATCTTGAGCAGAAAGGCCTGGCGGTTGAAAGTGAAGGTGCCGTGGTGGTTTATCTGGAAGAATATAAAACCAAAGAAGGTGAACCTATGGGGGTTATCATCCGTAAAAAGGATGGCGGCTACCTGTATACCACCACAGACATTGCCTGCGCCAAATACCGTTATGAAACCCTGAAAGCGGATCGTGTACTCTATTACATTGATTCTCGTCAGCATCAACATCTGATGCAGGCCTGGACCATTGTCCGCAAGGCGGGTTATGTGCCGGAAAGTGTGCCACTTGAACACCATATGTTCGGCATGATGTTGGGCAAAGATGGTCGTCCGTTCAAAACCCGCGCAGGGGGCACCATCAAACTGGCCGATCTGCTGGATGAAGCACATGAACGTGCCCTGAAACTGGTTAGTGATAAAAATCCGGAAATGCCACCAGCAGAGTTGCAACAGCTGGCGGAAGTTATCGGGATTGGTGCGGTGAAATATGCCGATCTGTCGAAAAGTCGTACCACTGACTATGTGTTCGACTGGGACAATATGCTGGCATTTGAGGGTAACACTGCCCCTTACCTGCTGTATGCCTATACCCGTGTGCTGTCAGTCTTCCGCAAAGCGGGCATCAGTGGACTGGCGACCGAAGGTAAAATTATCCTCGGTGAACCCCGTGAAGCTTCGCTGGCTACCCGTCTGTTACAGTTTGAAGAAACTGTACTGCAGGTAGCCCGTGAAGGTACACCACATGTGATGTGTTCTTACCTGTATGAGCTGGCGGTATTGTTCTCAGGCTTCTATGAACACTGTCCGATTCTTACCGCAGAAGACGAAGCGACCCGACAGAGCCGCCTGAAACTGGCTAGTCTGACGGCCAGAACGTTGAAAACCGGGCTGGATACTTTGGGTATTAATACCGTCGAACGGATGTAACTGCCGGCCCTGTGCTGTTGTGCAGGGTCCCGGATTGTCCGGCAGTCCCCTTATGGGATTGCCGGTAAGTCACCTGAATCTCCGCACTACTGACCCGCATCCCCGCCGGGATTACCGCCGTACCATCGTGACGAAACCGAAAGTAAAACGCCCCGCTGGAATATCTGCCGTTGAACCCGCGACTGATTCCCCGTGCCGCATCAGTCAGCATACACTCCCTGCCACGGCATAACTGCGCCTGAAAACCTGCCGGTGCGGCCGCCGTTAACTGATAACGCCAACGGATACTGATAATGCGGATATCTGGCGGCAGGCTGATTCTGAACGGTAATGTGGCCACCCAACGCCCCCTGGCGGTCACGGCCGGCCCCGCCAGACGATCACCCACGCTGATATCGGCAGCCAACGTCATCCCGGGTAGCAGAGCTGCCAGCAGTACCATCACCCGCAACGTATTCACAGTGTATTGCCAATAGTCGCAGTCTGGCGGATCTGGCGATGAGCATTGACTTCGGCCGCCGACATCACCACCAGTTGCGGAAAACTGCGGCGTAAATAGCGGGAAAGCAACTGACGTAAGCCAGACTGAACCACCAGTACCGGAGTGACGCCCTGGGCTTCCTGACTGGCAATAGCAGCTGCCGTTTGTGTGGTCAGTTGTTCAGCCAGCCCGGGTTCCAGACCACTGCCACTCTGAATCACCTGTAGCAGCAGGGTTTCGGTAGCTGGCTGCAAGCCTATCACCAACATTTCGTCATTGCCCGGGAACCACTGTTGGGTGATAGCCCTGCCAAGACTGATCCGTACCGCGCTGGTGAGCTGATCACTGTCGGTCGTTACCGGACAGTGTTCTGCCAGTGTTTCAACGATGGTACGCATATCCCGAACAGAAACCTGTTCACTGAGCAGATTTTGCAGCACTTTATGCAGTGTGGTCAGGGTAATTAAATCCGGAATTAGCCCTTCGGTCAGTTTAGGCATTTCACGGCCAACCCGCTCAAGCAGAAGCCGGGCCTCTTCCCGGCCAAACAGTTCACTGGCATACTGACTGATCAGATGATTAAGATGGGTAGCCACCACGGTACTGGCCTCTACCACGGTGTATCCGAGCGTCTGAGCCTGGTCACGCAGTGCAGTATCAATCCATTTAGCCTGCAGTCCAAACGCCGGGTCATGGGTCAACTCACCCGGAAGTTCTCCACTGGCCCCGCCTGGATTAATCGCCAGCCAGCGGCCTGGCCAGACATCCCCACGACCGATTTCTACGCCTTTCATAATGATACGATAACCGGAAGCCGACAGACTCAGATTGTCACTGATATGCACTGCAGGAGGTAAAAAGCCCATTTCCCGGGCAAACTTTTTGCGAATCCCCCGAATCCGGCCAGGCAAGTCGCCCTGTTGCAGTTCATCCACCAGCGGAATCAGCCGGTACCCCACTTCCATCGCCAGCGGGTCTTCCAGTGCCACATCATCCCAGCTGACATCAGTCACCGGCAGATCCCGGGGTTGCGTGCGTTGCTGCTGACGGCTGGCGGTTTGTTGCTCTTCCCGCCCTCTCAGCCACCAGGCAAGCAACAGTAATCCGGCGGTAAACAACAAAAACACCAGATTTGGCATTCCGGGAACAATACCTAATAGACCAAGTACGGCCGCACTTAACAACATCACCCGGGGATGACTGAATAACTGGCTCACCATCTGTTCCCCGACATTACTGTCGGTACTCACCCGGGTGACAATCACCCCTGCGGCTGTAGAAATCACCAAGGCCGGAATTTGTGCAACCAGACCATCACCAATCGTCAACAGGGTGTAGCTGGTCGCCGCCTGCCCCACATCCAGACCGTGCTGTACAACACCTACTAATAATCCCCCGATGATATTAATTACCATAATCAAAATTCCGGCAATCGCATCACCACGAACAAATTTACTGGCACCGTCCATCGACCCGTAGAAATCGGCTTCCTGGGTCACCTCATTGCGCCGGGCCTTGGCTTCATCTTCTCCAATCAGACCGGCATTCAGATCGGCGTCGATGGCCATTTGTTTGCCTGGCATACCGTCCAGTACAAAACGCGCCCCGACCTCGGCAATGCGTCCTGCACCTTTGGTAATCACCATAAAATTGATCACTACCAGTATGACAAACACCACGATTCCGATAGCAAAATTACCGCCGACCAGAAAATGACCAAAAGCTTCCACGACTTTACCTGCCGCCGCCGCACCGGTATGTCCCTGTAATAAAATGATTCGTGTCGAAGCAATATTCAGGGCCAGTCGAAGTAAGGTGGCGAACAACAAGACAGTAGGAAATGCGGCAAATTCCAGGGTTTTTCGGGTAAACATCGCCACCAGCAACACCATTACTGACAGGGCTATATTAAATGTAAACAACAGGTCGAGCACAAACGGAGGTAACGGCAGAACCATCATTGCCAGAATCATCAGAATCAGCACGGGTCCTGCCAGGACCTGCCACTCTACTTCACTCCAGCGTGCGGGTAGCCGTAGTTTCTTTGCCAGATTATCCATGCCGTGTAAACTCTCCTGTCATATCCATTTGTTGTGGTACCTGTAAATTTCGGGGGGCCGCCGGCCGGTTTCCGCCAACGCTTCTCCAGCGGCGAATTTGCCAGACCCAGGCCAGCACTTCCGCAACCGCGCCATACAATGCCCCGGGAATAAAATCCCCGGGCTCAGTATGGCGATATAACGCCCGGGCCAGTGTCGGTGCCTCAAGCAGTGGAATATGGTGCTGTCCGGCCAGTTCACGGATCCGGGCGGCCAGCTTGTCGCGCCCTTTAGCAACCACCTTAGGTGCATGCATCTTCCCTTCCTGATATTGCAGTGCAACAGCAAAGTGGGTCGGGTTAGTGACAATCACATCCGCTGTCGGAACTGCAGCCATCATCCTGCGTCTGGCAACCGCGTGCATTTGCTGACGAATGCGGCTTTTCACGTGCGGGTCACCCTCCTGCTGTTTATATTCATCCCGCAGGTCCTGGCGCGACATCCGTAATTTTTTGTGATAGCTGTATAGCTGCCAGAACACATCAAACCCGACCATTGGAATCATACTGAGCACCACCCCTATGCCACAGAGCAGCACCAGTACCAGTCCCCGAGGAATGGCTTCACTGAGCGGTAATGCCAGCAATCCCATGAACTCATCCCAGTGACGGTACAAATAACTACCGGCCACAAAGCCACTGATGATAACTTTAAGTAATGCCTTGGTGAGTTCTGCTACCATCTGTCCGCTGAATAAGCGCCCGAAACCGCTTAAGGGATTCATCCTGCCCGGATTAAATTTCAGGGATTTACTGCTGAGGGTGATGCCGCCTAACAGCATTGGCGCGGAAGCGGCTACCAGCATGACGCCGCACAGCACCGGCAGTATTGTCAGGCAACTCTGCCAGAGCAAACGAGTGCTTATCAGCAACAAATCGCCATCACGGATCCCAGGCTGGCCAAAATACAACCCACTACGCATCAGGGTTTTCATCGTCCGGGCCAACGGTTCGGCACTGATACGTAACAACAGCAAACCTGCCAGTAACATCAGCAATGAGGTCAGTTCGCGTGAACGGGGAATATCCCCCTCTTCACGGGCTTTTTCTATTCGCCGTGCACTGGGGTCTTCTGTTTTATCGTCCTTATCCTGATCTGCCACGGGTAGTACTCCTGAATGACGAAAATCAGAGCATGACAGAGTTCAGGAATGACTATTGTGTGTATATCCTGCGAAATTTCTGGCTATTCTGCCGATCAGCGGGCCACGTAATACCGCCCGCTGTTAGCGCCAAAAGTCAGAATCCCAGACTGTCCAGCAGGTCGTCCACCTGGTCCTGATTGGCGATAACCCCGCTGGCATTACTGTCAATCTGCGGACCATTAAGTAAGCTGTCTTTACCGGTGGTTGATGGAATGACTGAATCGGGAATGTTCTCCAACAACACCACCAATAACTGGCGTTCGATTTCCTGAATGACTTCCATCATGCGTTTTATAACCTGACCGGTAAGATCCTGAAAATCCTGGGCCATCATAATTGACAGTAATTGTTGATTAGTAAAGGCAGTGTGGTCCGGAACCTCCCCCAGGAACTGACGGGTATCTGTCACCAGTTGTCGGGCTTCGGTGAGTTCAATTGGATCAGCAAACCATTGATCCCACCGGCCCGATAATGCCGTCGCCTGCTGCTGTAACTGTTCCTGATGGGGTTGTGCCGCTTCCACACAGCTTAATGCCCGATCAGCAGCCTGGGCTGTCATCTGTACCACATAATCGAGCCTGTCTCTGGCATCAGGAATGGCTTCCGCAGCATCGGCAATAGCCTGTTCGAGGCCCATCTCGCGCAGATTATCCCGTAACATCCGTGTCAGCGCCCCCACTTTAGTGACAATGTCACGCACCGATTTGTCATTATCTGGCAGTGGAATATGGCTCATGAGTGCCCCCTAAATACCCAGTTTTTCGAAAATTTTATTTAGCTTCTCTTCCAGAATGGCGGCCGTAAATGGCTTAACCACATAGCCGCTGGCACCCGCCTGTGCAGCGGCGATAATATTCTCTTTCTTGGCCTCGGCGGTCACCATCAGTACCGGCATGTCAGACAATTTTTCGTCGGCACGAATGCGGTGTAGCAATTCAAGACCGTCCATATTGGGCATATTCCAGTCGGTGATGACAAAATCAAATGCACCTGCCTGCAGTTTATGCAGAGCATCTGCGCCGTCTTCTGCTTCTTCAACGTTGGTGTATCCAAGTTCCTTTAGTAAATTACGCACGATACGTCGCATCGTATTAAAATCATCAACCACCAGAAAATGTAAATTACTGTCCGCCATGGCACTTTCCTTTGAGTTTTTCCAGTTAACTAAATACGGAGCGATTGTCCGTGACTGATGTGCAGCAGCATCTGCTGGCTAATTTTTTCGAGATCGACCACATCACAGGCGGCTTCCAGCAATATTGCCTCCCGGGGCATGCCAAAGACTACGCAGGTAGACTCACTCTGGGCGATGGTCCAGGCATTCGCCTGGCGCATCTTCAGTAACCCGGCAGCACCATCGTTGCCCATTCCGGTCAGGATCACCCCAACGGCATTACGTCCTGCATGACGTGCCACCGAGTCAAACAGCACATCGACCGACGGTCGATGGCGATTAACCGGTTCCCCTTCATTCAGCCTTATCTGATAATTTGCCCCACTGCGTCCCAGCTGCATATGCATCGATCCCGGGGCAATGTAGGCATAGCCGGGCAAGACCCTCTCACCCTCTTCGGCTTCTTTCACCGTGATCTGGCAGATACGGTTCAGACGTTCAGCAAATGAATGAGTAAAACCCGGAGGCATATGTTGGGTAATCAGCACGGCCGGAGAGGCTGCCGGTAAAGTTTCAAGGACTAACCTTAGCGCTTCTGTACCACCGGTCGACGAACCGATGGCGATAAGTTTTTCACTGCTCAGGATAGGAGTCGTGTTCAGGACCTTTGGAACGGCGCCGGCTACTGGACGATACAGCCGTGCACGGGCAGCAACACGGATTTTTTCGGCAATCACCTGACAGTAAGCCAGCATGCCCTCCCGTAATCCCAACTGGGGTTTGGTCACAAAATCCACCGCGCCCAGTTCCAGGGCGCGCAGAGTCACCTCTGATCCTTTCCCCGTCAGGGAAGAAACCATGATCACTGGCATTGGACGCAACCGCATCAGTTTTTCCAGAAACTCCAGCCCGTCCATACGAGGCATTTCAACATCCAGAGTAAGCACGGCAGGGTTAAACTGTTTAATCAGCTCACGAGCGACCAACGGATCAGGTGCTGTGGCAACCATTTCCATATCGGGCTGGCTGTTGACGATTTCGGTCATCAGCTGGCGCATTAATGCCGAATCATCGACACTCAGCACAGTAATTTTACTCATTGCCTTTCCTTAGCAAGACTGTAAACCGTCTTACCTCGTAACCAAAAATCCTTACTGATCTGACTAAAGTTTTCAGAATGGCCGGCAAACAGCAGGCCGCCCGGTTTCAGGTAACGGACCATCTGTCGGAGAATGATTTCCTGCGTCGATTTATCGAAATAAATCATTATATTACGGCAAAATATCGCATCAAACTTCTCCGGGAGTTTCCAGTCAGGGCTGAGCAGATTGAGCTGGAAAAAATGCACCATATTACCCAGCTCGGGCCGGACCCGGACCTGCCCTTGTTGTGTGCCTTTTCCCTTAAGAAAAAATCGTTGTAATTGCTCCGGCGATAACACATCAAGAGATTCTTTGCTGTAAATCCCACGCTGTGCTTTCTCCAGCACCCGGGTGTCAATATCACTGGCACAGACCTGAAACTTTCCGGGCGCTGTCCCAAGAGTCTCAGCCAGGGTTATGGCGATGGAATAGGGTTCTTCGCCGGTGGAAGCCGCACAGCTCCATACCTGATAGCAACCCTGCCGCTCACGGGCATGTTCCGCCAGCAAAGGAAAGTGGTGAGCCTCACGAAAGAATGAAGTCAGGTTGGTGGTCAGGGCATTGATAAATTCCTGCCATTCACTGCTGTTCGGCTGACTTTCAAGCAGAGCCAGGTACTGACCAAAATCCTTCATCTGCAACAACCGTAACCGCCGCATTAACCGGTTGTAGACCATTTCCCGTTTATGTGAGGCCAGGACAATCCCCGCCCGTTGATAGATAAGCTGGCAAAGCCGCTGAAAATTGGCTTCAGACAACAGTAATTTTTGTGGCTGGGCGGTAACAGATTTTGTCTGTTGTACTGTGCTATTCGCTGGTTTTTCCATGAGTTTCTGACACCATCCTTTATGTCATACCACGGGGTTGAGGCCCCGTTTATGATGACTCTGACACTGAGCAATAAGCGGTCCGGGACGGATACCTGGCACTGCCAGGCACTCCCCGTGTTTTTCAAAAAGTTTCCCAGTTATCAGCCGCGTTGCCGGAATCCTGACCTCGTATTACTGGCGCCCTGAGGCCACTGTTGCCCGGAAGCAGTTTGACCTCATTTTCCGGCAACATCTGTCCGATATGGAAAACAGCTACCGCCTGTTTCAGTAAGCCTGCCTGTTCTTCCAGGGTGGCAGCAGCAGTCGCTGACTCTTCGACCAGAGTGGCGTTTTGCTGCGTGACCTGATCCATCTCGGTCACCGCGGTGCTCACCAGGTCAATACCCCGACTCTGTTCTTCGGATGCCGAAGCAATTTCCCCCATAATATCGGTGACCCGGGTGACTGCATTGACGATTTCGCCCATCGTCGTGCCTGCGTTCTCCACTAACTGTGAACCGGAGTCGATGCGGTTAACTGAGTCTTCAATCAGTATTTTAATTTCTTTGGCCGCCTGAGCACTGCGCTGAGCCAGATTACGGACCTCTCCGGCGACGACAGCAAAACCCCGCCCCTGCTCTCCGGCACGAGCTGCCTCCACGGCAGCATTCAGCGCCAGGATATTGGTCTGGAAGGCGATGCCATCAATCACGCTGGTAATATCGGCAATCTTTTTCGAACTGCCGGCAATATCTTTCATTGTGGTGACAACGTTCTCGACGACCGCTCCGCCATGTCGTGCCGTATCAGAGGCATTCAGTGCCAGTTGCGAAGCCTGACGTGCGTTTTCGGCATTTTGTTTTACCGTCGCCGTTAACTGCTCCATGCTGGAAGCCGTTTCTTCCAGAGAGGCGGCCTGTTGTTCGGTGCGGGCTGAAAGATCGGTACTGCCGTTAGCGATCTCACTGGCTCCGGAATAAATGGACTCTGAACTATCGCGGACCATACCTACGGTATTTCTCAGTTCCTGCTGCATAAAACGGACTGTATTAAGCAGTTCACCCATTTCATTACTATTTTTCACTTCTATTGCATGGGTAAGATCGCCGTTAGCCACATGACGGATATGCTCGATACCCTGACGTAACGGTTTTAACAAAATACGGTGCATCCCCATCCATACCAGACCGACGACCAGTATCGTGACAATCAGTACGGCAACCAGCATCCATTCTGCTTGCTGAAAGTCATTGTTGCTTTGGTCAATTCCCTTGTCAGTCAGCTCATCATTACGTTTGATCCAAACGTTGTAGTTGTTTTCAAAAATTTTTTGCTTATCCAGCACTGGCATATTCACGAAATCATCAATCCTTCCTTCATCCACCACCGCCAGTAAACTGAATAATCCTTCACGATAACTCTTATAACTTTTCTGCAGCTCCTGCTGCCGGGGATCCTTCAACCCACTCTCCGTCAGAGCACCGGTATAATTCTGATACTCTTCATCAGCCAGTTTCATCTGATCACTGGCATTCTTTAGCAAGCCTGTGACCAGCTTGCTGCGTTTCTGTTGATCCTCAACTTGCTGCGCAGTAATAGCCGCCAGACTAATATTATTTCTGGCTTCCAGTAAGGCGTTACTCATTCCGGTAATATATTGCTGTTGATCTCGCAGCACCTGACTAAACGAGAAATTTTCTTTGCTGTGCTTGAGCATCTGAAAAAAGATACCCCCACTCACTATCTGTAATATCGCCATCAGGCAAAGCACACATAACAGACTGGTGACGATTTTCATTCGACTGAACATAATGACCTCTGTAATAAGCATGACTCTGCTTATATCGGCCAACAAAAATAAATCTTTATTTCCTGACAACTATTATTTACAGAAATAAAAAAGACGACTCATGTCGCCTTTTAGCATTGTGTCCGGATATTTTTATCTGAGCGTATCTACCAGCGCCATTTCATCACTACTGAGTAATTTCTCAATATCAACCAGAATCAGCATCCTGTCTCCCCGGGCCCCCAATCCTGTCAGATATTCAGTGGCCAGAGTCACCGTGAACTCGGGGGCAGCGCGGATATCATCCTTACTGAGCGCCAGCACATCGGACACTCCGTCGACGACAATTCCCACTACCCTGTTTTTTAGATTAAGCACGATGACCACAGTGTTTTCATTATAGGCAACATCATTTTGCAAAAATTTAATCCGCATATCTAAAATAGGGACAATAACACCACGCAGATTAGTTACCCCTTTAATAAAAGAAGGTGTATTTGCAATTCGGGTGACATGATCATAGCCTCTAATCTCCTGGACCTTCAGTATATCGATCCCATATTCTTCATCACCTAGCGTAAAGATCAGAAATTCCTGAGAGGCTATTTCTTCAGCTATCTTTTCCACACAAACCCCACATATTTATTTATTCGTAGGTATTACCCGTCTTTGCGGATAAACATTTATCCCGGTGAAATGACTGCAATACCGCAATATCGACGATAAATGCGACGCTGCCGTCACCCATAATGGTTGCTGCAGAGATGCCTTCAACTTTCCGGTAATTACTTTCAAGATTTTTTACCACCACCTGATGCTGACCAATAAGCTGATCAACCAGCAATGCATATCGCTTACCGGCAGTTTGTAAGATTATCGCAATACCACGGGTCGGGTCCTGATGAGCATTTTCAACCTCAAAAACCGCAGATAACGCCACCAGTGGCAGATATTCACCCCGAACTTCCAGCACCCGTTCGCCACCGGCCAGCGCTTTCAGATCTTTACGCTCTGGTTGTAGTGATTCCATCACCGCATTGAGTGGCAGGATAAACACCTCATTACCCACACGTACCGACATACCATCGAGAATTGCCAGCGTCAGCGGTAACAGAATACGAATGGTTGTCCCCTGTCCCTGTTTTGAGCTGATTTCCACATGACCGCCCATTTGCTGGATATTCCGCTTGACCACATCCATACCCACACCACGCCCTGAGACATCCGTGACCTGCTCTGCTGTCGAGAAACCCGGCGCAAAAATTAACAGACCAATATCGTCATCGCTCATATTTTCATGCAATGGGATACCAGAAGAGCGTGCTTTAGCCAGTATTTTTTCGTGGTTCAGTCCGGCACCATCATCAGTGACCTCAATACAAATATTGCCTCCACGATGCTCTGCCGACAGTATCAGATGACCGGTCTCAGATTTACCGACCTCAATACGCTGCTTTGTGGGCTCTACACCATGATCCAGACTATTACGTACCAGATGAGTCAGAGGGTCAATAATGCGCTCTATCAGGCTTTTATCCAGCTCGGTAGAGCTACCCTGCAACGTCAGCTCGACTTTCTTACCGAGTTTCGCCGCCAGATCTCTGACCAGCCGAGGGAAACGGCTGAATACATATTCCATCGGCATCATCCTGATAGACATCACCGATTCCTGAAGATCGCGTGCATTTCGCTCCAACTGACTCATGCTGTTCAGTAAATCACCATGAATTCCGGGTTCCAGGGTATTCGCATGTTGTTGTAACATTGATTGCGTAATCACCAGTTCACCCACCAGGTTAATCAACTGGTCGACCTTTTCAACCGCCACGCGGATACTGCCAGATTCACTGGCTTTCATCACCGGAGGGGGCTGCCTTGCGGTTTTTATCGACGACTCGTCCACGGATTTATCCGGACTTTCCTTCGCTACCCCGGCATCTGATTCGGGCGAAATGAAATGCACCTGCTGTTCATTCACCACGAAACAGAGTACAGCAAGCAGATCCTCTTCACTCACCCCGGCAATGTTAGCCTCAAGGCTGTCAGAATGCTTAACCACCCCGGAAACCTTACCGATATTTTGTAACTCCGTAAGCAGAAGTTCGGCTTCATTATTTTTCAGTGATTCCAGCCGTAACCGGACTGTTTTATCGGTACTGCCTTTGATCTCAGTGACCGGAAGCTCAACAGGATGCTGCGGCCCGGTTTCTCCGGTCGTGATGTCTGCGCCGTCATCTCCGGAATCCTTTTCGAGGGCAATCTGCCGTAGCATTTCGCAGATATAGCGAAAGCTTTCTTCGTCCGGTTGTTGCGACAACTTATAGGCATTCAGCTGCTCTTGCATAATATCTTTGGTTTCCAGAAAAATATTAATAATTGCGCTGTTCAGTGACAGCTCGTCGCGCCTGGCACTGTCAAGTATGTTCTCCAGGATATGCGTCGTTTCCTGTAATACCGTGAAACCGAATGTTGCCGCTCCGCCCTTGATGGAATGAGCTGCCCTGAAAATGGCATTCAACTGCTCCGCATCAGGTGTCTCAGGGTCCAGAGCCAGCAGATGCTGCTCCATATCGGCCAGTAACTCATCGGCTTCATCAAAAAAGGTCTGATAAAAATTACTGATATCCATTGTCACGTAAGCTGCCTTTATTGGTCTGTAGAGGGCGTTCCTGCCGCTAATGAAGATGTAGCGTCCGGCGGTACTGTCGGTGGTTGCTGAAGTGTCGCCCCGGACACAGCCGGCAGAGCCGAATCTTCAACTGTATGGTTAAGTTCCTGGATTTCCTTCGTATCAGACGTGGTCTCTGAACCATGTTGAGCAGATGCTGCTGACGAAGAAGGTACTGCTGAGCTTACCGGAGACGGGAGTTGCAACTGACCCGGTTCAGAAATTGTGATTGCCTGTGCTTCACTGTTTTCTTTTTCAATAGCCTTCTGTGCATCTTCGGTCAGTACCAGCAAACTGATCCTCCGGTTTTCGGCGTCATCACCCTGCAGATTTTTGAGTTTCATCGTATCTGCCATCCCTAGTACCCGCAGAACTTTCCCTTGATTCAGACCACCCGCGACCAGTTCCCGACGAGAAGCATTGGCCCGGTTAGCCGAAAGCTCCCAGTTACTGAAACTTTTTTCGCCGTCCTGGTAGGGATAATCATCGGTATGTCCGGCAATGCTGATGGCATTGGGGACATCATTAAGAATTGGCGCTATTGCCTGCAGAATCGTGCGCATATAAGGTTCCACTTCTGAGCTGCCACGAAGAAACATCGGCCTTTGTTTACTGTCGATGATCTGAATCCGTAATCCGTTGCTAACCATTGTAATTAACAGATGGGGGCGAAGTGCTTTCAGTCGCGGGTCATTCAGTAGCAGTTTTTCCAGCTTCTTTTGCAGCTGTTTGAGTCGCCGACTGTCCTGTTGATTTTTGCTATCTGCTTTAGGGAGCACACGTTTGACTTCTCCTTGTTGACGGGTCACATCTTCCCCACCACCGGGTACCACACTGACACTGTCACTACTGCGATAACCGCCGGACAATGCAACCTTCAATGGCGTCTTAAAATATTCGGCTATCTGTTGAAGTTCTTTCGGAGTGGATACCGACACCAGCCACATCACCATAAAGAAAGCCATCATGGCAGTCATAAAATCGGCATAGGCTATTTTCCAGGAACCGTGACTGTCATGGTGTTTGGACGATTTTATTTTCCTTACCACCACTCTCTGACGTTCAACCGGTTTCATACGTCGGCTTCCACTGTGGATTTATTAACTGTTTTATTCTCACGGACATGATCCTCCAGTTCAGTAAATGAAGGGCGTTCACTCGAATACAGAACCTTACGTCCAAACTCGACTGCAATCTGCGGTGGATAGCCATGCATATTCGATAACAGTGTTATTTTTATGCACTGCATCATCTTGGTATTTTCGGCATATTTCTGTCGGAGTACAGAGGCCAGTGGTGAGATAAAACCGTATGACAGCAGAATACCCAGGAAAGTCCCGACCATTGCATGAGCAATTAACGCGCCCAGTTCCGCCGCCGGACGGTCCGCAGAGGCCAGAGCATGCACTACCCCCATCACCGCCGCTACAATCCCAAACGCCGGCAACCCGTCACCTGCCGCAGCGATACTCTGTGCTGGCGCATCACTTTCATGCTCGTATGTTTCTATTTCTTCATCCATTAATGATTCGATTTCAAACGCACTCATATTACCACTGATAATTAGCCGCAAATAATCAGTCATAAAATCGATAATCATTTTATCAGCCAACAGTTTGGGATAGAGAGTAAATAGTTCGCTATTGGCAGGCTCCTCAATATCTTTCTCCAGGGCCAGCATACCCTGCTGTCGGGCCTTTGACATCAACTGAAATAATAATGTCATCAGATCAAGGTAATGCGTTTTAGTATATTTTGAGCCTCTGAATAATAAAGGTAGCGCTTTGAGTGTTTTTTTTAGTGACTTACTGCTATTCCCGACAAAAAAAGCCCCAATCCCGGCACCACCGATGATCAATAATTCCGTCGGTTGATACAGTGCGCCCATTTCCCCGCCGACCAGTGCATATCCTCCCAGCACTGAACCGATAACCACAATATACCCCAGAATAATTAACACGGAGAGCCCCTTACGTCGCCGATATCTTACGAAATTTATTTATGCTGAAATTATTTAAAGTCAATAATAAAGCAAAGAAATACACTACTACCGGACATTTGATAAACTTAACACTACTTAGCTTTTAATTTTCTCATCCAGCATATACAAGCTGTTATCGGCATCCGCTTGTGGAAGTTTACGTTTTTTAACTGCCCGGGAGGGTGGCTGACATAAACTACAGATAAAACTGCCTCTGGGCTGGTGGGCATGATTAACAAACTGTCCATGACAGCATCGACAGGAGGAGAGTTCCAGCATTCCACTTTCTACGAAGCGTATTAATGTCCAGGCACGGGTCAGTGCCAGTAATGGTCCTTCATCACCAGGCGGGCATTGTTCCAGATACAACCGGTAAGCCGCGATCAGCGCACCGACCCCTTCTGTTAATTGGGTTTTCTGCATAAATAACCAGGCGTGATAAAATACCGTGGCATGTATATTATGCTCCCAGGTCATAAACCAGTCAGTGGAAAATGGCAACATACCTTTCGGTGGCGGGCATCCTTTAATTTCTTTGTATAGCCTGATTAGGCGCCCACGACTGAGGACAGTTTCGCTTTCCAGTAATTGTAACCGCGCGCCAAGCCTGATAAGTTCTGTGGCCAGTTGAATGTCGTGCCCTTCCTGTATAACACTGTGTGCTTTCATCTCTTTCTCCTGAAGTTTACCGGCAGGTTTTCTAAGAAACTGACTGTAAAAGCTCACTGGCTAAAATAATTCCGGTATGAATTTGCTGCATATCGTCTACCCGGGATTCGCGGGTCAGGCGCTGTATAGTGGTATAATCCATAAACCGCAGTTTGCATATTAACTGGTTAGTTTCAGCCAGTTTCACCAGACCTGGCAGAGTCAGTTCTGCCAGTTTATTTGCCATGGCTTCATCAATTCCAAGGCGAAACATAGCTGAAGATTTATCCTGGCTAATTAGCTGCTGAGCCAGAAGTAAATACGAAAGATTAATGTCGTAAATATGTTTCACCAGGTTTACTGAATTCATTTTAGTTTCCTCTTGATTAAATTACTAACTCACACACACAGAATCCCCACATTGCACAGTTTCCCGGCAACATCCTTCCATAAAATTTATCTCTTCAAAACTGACACACAAGATTAAATAATTAGACACACCCCAAAACGGTAATCAACAGGAAAAATATTCCTTTGTATAAAAACACACAACTTCATTTTTTCCTGTTTTATGGGATTTATCTTATTTGAATTTAACTGTTCACTGACGCGCGCACAATGGTTTTTTCTATTTATTTAGCAGGGGAATTGACTTAGATCATTTTACAAAAACTACCACAGGTTTCAAAGGGTAATATAACCACCTTTAAATTTTTATCAAAAATTGCTGTCAATCAAAAAATACACCTGATAATAAATCAGCCATACTCATGATTTGCGGCAAATCAATTAAATAAATTACTGATTTGCATAAAACACCAACAGATCTGAGTATTTTATTTTATTGCATAAGTATTCAATAGAATTATTTTCATTAGCCACAATAGTGTTGCACCACCCGGAATCAAACAAAGCATCTCATAATAAACAACTCACTGGATATTGCATGACTATTTAAAATTAACAATAACAAAAATAAATAACACTTCAATAGCCCATTTTTTATTAAATGAAATCGATAAATTGGTGAGATTAAAATAAAATTCCCGGAAAAATAATCAAGACTATAAATATACCGGCAATATTGCCGATATAGCCTGGACTAAGAGAGAGAACAGACCACCGACAACCAGCGTTATGTCGGCGGTAATAGTGGAGTCTGCTGAATTATACGGTGTAACCTAACGGGTATCTTAGCTTTTGAGACCCGCTATTTGTTTCAGATCATGCAGAAAACTATCGCGCCAGCGATCGATGGTTTGTGTTGTTAATACCGACATCATCTGTTGATAACGTACTCTGCGCTCCTCTAACGACATTGTAGTCGCCCTGTCAATCGCTGCAGCAACTTCTCCGCGATCATAGGGATTTACGATTAATGCACCGTTAAGTTCATCGGCGGCCCCGGCAAAACGAGACAAGATTAATACTCCCGGATCATCAGCATCCTGTGCCGCAACATATTCCTTCGCCACCAGATTCATCCCGTCACGTAGCGGTGTCACCAAAGCGATATCCGTCAGACGGAAGATTTTCATCAGTAACCGGCGGTCAAAATGCTGATTTAAATAGTAGAGAGGTGTCCAGCTTAATGTGCCATACTTACCATTGATCCTGCCAGTTTCCGATTCCAGCTGCTGACGAATTTTTTGGTATGCCTGGACTTCTCCGCGTGAAGTAGGCGCTATCTGAGTAAAGCGAATCCTGCCACGATGTTGCGGATACTTTTCCAAAAACTCTTCATAGGCCTGAAAGCGCTCTGGTAACCCTTTCGAATAATCCAGCCGTTCACAGGCAATAATATTTTTAGCCTCACCCAGAGAATCACGAATCGCAGCCATCTTAGGAGGCAGCGGGCCGCTGGCCAGCTGGCGGATAGTCCCGGGTTCAATACCAATGGGATAGTGACCAACACTGAATGTCTTGCCATAAGCCTGCCACCTTCCGTCAGGAGTAGGATTTAATGGCGTCAGCTGAGCCAGGGTACTTAAGAAAGCCTGCTTATCATTATCTGTCTGGAATCCCAGCAGATCATAGGCACATAACATCTGCATAATTTCCTGATGGTCAGGCAGTGCGGTGAAAACTTCAGGCGCAGGGAAAGGGATATGTAAAAAGAATCCGGCAGGTTGCTGATTTCCATGGCGGCGTAATTCGGCAGCCAGCGGCATCAGGTGGTAATCATGTACCCAGAGAATATCCTGTGGCTGAAGCAAAGGCTGCAATCGCTGTGCCAGCAGTTTGTTGACACGGCAATATCCTTCCCACGCACTCCGCTGATAGTCAACCAGATCAAGGCGGTAGTGGAACGCTGGCCAGATAACGGTATTGGAATACTGATTATAGTAGAGGTCATAGTCATTTTGGTCCAGACTAAAGGACGCATAAGTAATCCCGTCATTGACTATCACCTCTACCGGTTCCTCTTCACCGGATATCTCTGCAATCTCTCCGTTCCAGCCAAACCACAAACCACCACTGTGCTTAAGAGCATCCAGAATTCCGACCGCCAGTCCACCGGCGCTGGCTTTCCCCCCCACAGGCAATACAATTCGGTTTGATACTACAACTAGTCTGTCCATCCGGGTGACTCCTTATCGTGTTTTGTAGGTTGAGACTGGCGGGATTCTGAATTGAGTATGCTGGCGATCCATTGATGAACCTCAGCAGTATTCTCCAGCCGGAATTTTGCCTGTGATTTACCCTTTCCGATTTTGACGGATATTCCCCCCATGTTATTAACGACACTGAAACCACGCTCGTCGGTCAGGTCATCGCCAAGAAATACCGGTATCCGCCCATGGAATGGTGCAGAGTGCATAAATTGAGCAATCGCTTTTCCTTTATCGATATTGGAAGGCTTGAGTTCAACCACACACTTCCCTGAGACCAATGTCAGCTCAGGTATCTGGCTGACCACAGTCCGGGCCAGCGCTTCAGTTTGCTCTGCAAATTGTTTTGCCTGACGATAATGCAGAGCAAATGCTATGCCTTTTTTTTCCAGCCTGACCCCTGGTAAACCTGAGATGCCTTGTTTCAACTGCTGTTCTGCTTCTGTCAGTAACTCAGCTCCGGGCATCATCCGGTTAATCATGCCATTATTATCTCTGCGCTCAGCGCCATGAACGCCTGCGGCAGGCAGTAATACCGGGGACAGCAACTGGTCTATCTGGATTAATGGCCGCCCTGAGATGATAGCAACCGCCCCTCCCGACTTCTGAAACAGCAGTTGTAAGTTATTACAGACTTCAGCGGATACGGTGACTAACTCAGGTGTAGGCTGTAACGGTGCCAGGGTTCCGTCGACATCAAAGAAAAAGGCATGTTTTCCGGTGGGAGTGACCGGAATTGGTTGTTGGTGTTGTAGCACATTTAACTCCTGTCTGTTTTGCTATCCGGAGACGAACAGAGATTAGTTACCGTGTGGCAGCAAAATAAAAACCCTTCGTCGTGCCGGGAGATACCCGTATGAAAGTTTAATCAGGTATCAGGCAGGCCTGGTAGTATGACCAGTGAGTATCAGTCATGTTTTACTGACTGCCTCCTGCGGGTGCTCTGATGATACAGAATCACAATTATTCGCTAAGTAATTATCAAAACAGATTTAAGTATAGCTGTTTTTTCAGACTCACCGTCTCATACCTTGTCTGAAAAAAGCTAATGCATTTCCTGTGCCAGTATCATCAGAGTCAGTCACAGGAATAATGAGCTTCGTGGGGCTTTATAGCATGAGTAAAATTATCCCCCTCTCAGCCTGTCCGGATTCCCCGTAATGTAATGACAGACAACCGACAGACCGAGTAAAAATAAGCCTCATAATAATCCTATTGAAAAATGGCTTATTGGACACATCTGATATACTGAGAGTTATTGTTCAGCGCTAATCAGAGGAATTGAGTATGACAATTGAGTATGCAGTGATTGCCGGTGGCTGTTTCTGGTGTACTGAGGCAGTATTTAAAAGCATCAATGGCGTTGAATCGGTCGAAAGTGGCTATACCGGAGGGAGTGTCGAAAATCCGACCTATCCACAAGTTTGTGAAGGAACTACCGGCCATGCCGAAGCAATCCGCATTGGCTTTGATCCTGCTGTGGTAGGTTATGGTGATCTGCTGGACATCAGTTTCGCGACTCATGATCCAACCCAGCTTAACCGCCAGGGCAACGATATTGGTACACAGTACCGCTCTGCCATTTTCCCGGCCACCCCTGAACAAGAGCAGGAAGCAAAAGCAGCTATCCAGCGTGCAGCAGAAGACCATACAGCGCCGATTGTGACCACGATCGAGCCTCTGAAAACCTGGTATCCGGCTGAAGATTACCACCAGAACTACTGGGATGGTGAAGGTCAGCGTAACGGATACTGCCTGGCGGTGATACCTCCAAAGTTACAAAAGTTACGTAAGCGTTTTGCCACTCAGGTAAAAGAGTAAACTGCCAGACCGCAAAACGGCCAAAATGGCAGCAGTTTGCGGTCAAATAAACCAATTAGCTCATGAGTTAAGCGGGCGAAACAAAAGAAGAAAATAATTCTTGACCGTTAGCAGCTGACTCCCTATAGTACCGCCCCGTTAGCCGCTACGGCCGCTGACAGGAAAAATGTGGTGAGGTGTCCGAGTGGCTGAAGGAGCACGCCTGGAAAGTGTGTATACGGCAACGTATCGAGGGTTCGAATCCCTCCCTCACCGCCATTATTTATTAAGAGAGCCTGAACGCAAGTTCAGGCTTTTTTATTTCCTGAAGCCATGATGCACCCGGGAGGGTGAGAACCCTCGCAGGGTTCGACAAAACAAAGTTTTGGATGGCCGCAGGCCACCCGCTTTATTTTCTGAAGCTATGATGCACCGGGAGTGTGAGAACCCTCGCAGGGTTTGACAAAACGAAGTTTTGGATGGCCGCAGGCCACCCGCAGGGCGTGCAGCAACGCTGCGCGTC
>Ga0157363_1000510_pt1 | contig 29747 bp, 18 predicted proteins | sample AttsexASBM1_FD_111477 | JGI IMG/M metagenome (GOLD analysis project Ga0157363, IMG submission 111477) | Fungus gardens microbial communities from leaf cutter ant in Ribeirão Preto, State of São Paulo, Brazil - Atta sexdens ASBM1 | ecosystem: Host-associated > Fungi > Mycelium > Unclassified ... | reverse complement strand
TCATCTTTCGAGGCAAACCACTCATCAAGCCATTTTCGGACGTCTTCGTAAGAATCGAAGTGCCGCTCAGCGAGCGCGTGGCCCATCAACGAAAACAGGTGATAGTCAGAAGGTGCCAGGTCTAGTGAGTAAGCGGGATGGGGCACTTCCCAGTTGAGTGTCTCCAAGTAGTTTTGGACCATTGTTGACGTGTGCGTTGTCGTGGAGGAAAATCAGCTTTTCATATCTTTTCCGATAATGCGGCCTTTTTTCACGCAGAGCACGGTGCAATTTGATCAGTTGTTGGTGGTAGCGGTGAGCATTAACAGTTTCATCAGGTTTAGAGAATGTTACAAGTAATAAATATAATTGTTACTGGTAACATACCATTTAATTATAATTTCCCACTCATAAATGTAATATAATACTTATAACAGAAGTTATTCTTGTTATATAGAGTGATTCAGAAAAAAAAGTTTGTCCTTAAAATGTCATATTCCTGATTTAATTGTAAGATGATTTTTCCTTTGCGAAAATTTGGCTGGAGCTTAGTTTTCAAAATACAAGAAGAAATAACGTACGGAAGACACATAGAGAAAACGGGCAGGAGCAGCACTCATGATTAGCGCTTTACGCGCGGGACGCATACTGATCGGACGCATTCACACGTTCATAAAAACAAATTTCTTCTTACTTTTTCTCTCTATAACATTATCTTTTTGTTTTTCACATACTTTAAATATGATAATTAAATTTTAAATTAGAGTAATGAAATTAAAATGAATATTGAACCCTTTATCCCTATTGGATTATTTTTTAATTACACTGATAAAATTGTTAGAGAAATATAGTAAAAGAGCGAAATTAGTGCAATAAGCACGTAATTAAAACTATCTATAAATCAAACAATTATTTCAATACGTCGAGTTTTAAGAGCATTTCTTACAATTCGATGTACCGAAAAAGTTTTTGTTAATTAATTGTCAGTAGGCGTTACAATACTTGTTGCACGCAATTATTGTCCAATTTCTCATTTTTACAAAAATTTCTCTAACAATTTTATCTACGCTATCCATAAAAGAAGAATTTTACATTAAAAGAAAGTCTCCAATGACGCAACATTCCAAAATCGGGATCAGGCCTATCTCTCGTATGTATGCTTGTGATGCGCACGCATGTTGTACATAGAGACATATGGAACCTAAAATTTAAGTATTTTAAAGTTCTGAACGGCACTTTTAAGAGGTTTCTTTAAGAGTTCTCTTGGCAATAGATACTCTCGGTAATTTTCCAGACTATCGAAGGAAAGTTATAAGCGCGTGAAAAATTCTTGAATCTGCCTGGAACCTCTGGCATAGCAATCTCGTGCGCTGTCTACTACGCCACACTTGTGTAAAAGAGAGTATCACATTTCTAAAAATATTAGCGAAAACTTAAAAATAAGATTATTTTTTGGAAGACTAGATTATTGCAAGACTTTTAATAACGATAACATAAAGAATGCTATACGTAGATTATCCTGATATTATGTGTATCTACAGAATATAAAGAATAATAATACGGTATGTATCATGTATTATTATCTTTTATATTTCCTAGAAGGTATATATATATATATATATATATATATATATCCCTCTTTATCCTATAATCATTCATCATTTAAATCTTTTTTATTAAATCTCTATTATTTTATTTTTAGTGTACTTTCTTATATCAAATGATTTCCTCTCTTACTTCTATTCTTGAAAATTATTGTGTAGAATTTTTTTCTCTGTCATATCGTTGTTTAACGAAGCGAAACCATTCAGCAGCTATGTTATTTAATTCTTTCTCAGTTAAAGTTAAATGTAACTCCAAAATAATTTCTAAAAGAAAAAATATATATTTAATACAAAATATATTTTTAAAAATAACAAAAATAGATAATATGGCTCAATAAATTGAAAATAAAGAAAGTATTTAAATAGAACTACAAGCTAATGAATAATTTTCAATATACGTTTATTGTAACAAATGTTTCGATCTCTTTCTTTATCGAGTCATCCTCAGTGTTATTAATTTAAAATTCTATAAATCGCCAATTATAATTGCGCAAAAACAGGCGGTTAGACGCATATTTAGAAGTTTGTGTAACATGTTCTTTTTTTGATTGATCCATTAGTCCTTGTATACAATGTATATCTTTGTTATATAATTGTTATATGATTTGAAAAGTAATAAACATGTAGATAGATTAGATACTTCATTACTCTAACAATTAATATAACAATTAGTGATTAATTGGTGAATAATTGATATAATTGATAATTATATTCAATTAATATTCTCATGTTATATTAAGTAATTAAATATATTGATAAATAATTATATAAGATAAAGAATGTGCATATCTATCTCAAATCAAATATATTTAAGTCTAATAGTTAAAGTGCAATTTTTTTACAATGAGTAACATACAGCAATATGCGATTTTTTGTGAAATATTACTTATAAGCGAAGAATTAGATGTTAATTATATGTGTGTCACTCTTGATATTATACGACAAGTAAGACCTATAATATATATCCTATTCTGATAGGGATACGTTTGTTTGGTTCTGAATTCAACGTTTTTTTTCCTTTAACAAAGTTTTTACAAACAGGTCTTTGGGACTCCAATGGACTCCTGTCGCCTGTGATAATGGATATGGTGATGCAGGATTTGGAGGAAATTGCGATTCAAAAATTACAATTATTATTGTATTTTCGATATATCGACGATAATCTTAGCGGCTCCTACCAATAGCATTAATCAGGTTTTAAAAATTTTTAATTCTTACACACTAGACTACAATTTACTAGGAGATCAGGTTGGATGGAAGAGAGTTGGGAAGGAGATCAGATTGGATTAAATTTTCTTGATACTATCATCATTGTAGAAAATCAGAAAATCATTTTTGACACAAAAAAGCCTTGTAGAGTTTCTGGTAGATTCCTTAATTTCCATTCACAAAAACATCTTCTCTGTCACAAAAAAGGTCATTATTGATTTTATAAACAGAATTATTATGTTATTTCATCCACGCTTTCATGAAAAAAACTCAATAGACGCTATACATATTTTTTTTAAAGAATGGCTATCCTCTTTCCTTTATCTTTTGCACTAAGATTAAAAATAGATATATATTAAAATATAATAAAATAGAAATATATTAAAAATAGATTAAAATATCACAGACAAAATAATAATTTAAACAAAATATTTACATTAAAAAAAATATTTTACAATACCATACGTAAAGTTTATCTCAGAAAATTTTTTACCTATAAATAATATGTTTAACTACAAATTAGTATGTTCCATCCCGAATATCTTAAAAAGCTTCATAACAAAGGAAAGGATAAAATTAGAATCTATCTAATCCAAATCGTTTATAAGATTTCATGCAATGATTATGAAGCTAGTTAGTTAAGCCAGACAAAAAGAAAGTTGAAAGTAAGAATATAAGAACATATCTCGGATATTAAAAAAAGAACAAGTTCTCTCTCTATGATTACGGAACATCGTATTAATCATAATTTTAACTGGAAAGACGTAAAAATTTTGGACAAAGAGCCTTCTTACAATAAAAGATTGATTCCCGAGATGATCTATTTAAAGAGACAAAAAATAAGTTTAAACAGACAAAATGATATAGAGTCTCTATCGGATTCTTATCAAAATATTCTACAGTCTTTTTTTTTTGTTTGTTTTTCGATTCCTATCTCCATCTATTCTCTTACATCTATTCCCCCTTCCTAGTCTATTCCTACCAGAATAGGATACACATTACAGGTCTTACTCATATAATATCGGGACATACATATAATTAACTTCTAATTCTTCGTTTATACGAGAGTCGTTTGATAAGTTTGGTAAATTTCCATGAGATGGCGCTACAATCCATTTGATGACGCGACATCTCGAAAGATCCACTTTTCGAACCCTTTCAGGCCAAATTTCAGCCAGAAAGGACGCATAGTTCACGTTTGGTAGTCAAGCGAATGGTTTAGCAGTTTCCGCAAAAATGGAAAAAAAACGAATTCCGTGCAGTAATAAAACACTTTTATTTAAAGAAATAGACAGCAGCGCAGATCAAAGCCGAGTTAAATGAGTTCATGGGAACTGCTCCTGCATTGAAGACCATTTATTTTTGGATAAACGAATTTAAACGTGGCCGAACCTGCACTGAAGACGAAGCGCGCTCCGGACGACCTGTTGAAATTATCACATTGGATATTGTGGAAAAAATCCATGGTATGATTATGGAAAATCGTCGAATGAAAGTGCGTGAGATTGCTGAGGCCGTAGGCATCTCCACGGAGAGAGTGCATAACATTCATGCATAACATCCTGCACGAAAAATTGCATGTAAAAAAGCTGTGCACGATGGGTGTCGCGATTGCTTACTCTCGATCAAAAATGCATGCGAAAGGACGTTTCAATGCAGTGTTTGGTGATGTTTAAGCGCAATCCGCTTTTTGGACTTTTGGCGTCGATTCGACTGTGGACGAAACTTGGATCCATCATTACACTCCTGAGACGAAGCAGTCAAAGCAGTGGATAATGTCTGGTGAAAGTGCGCCAAAAAAGGCGAAGACTGTTTTGTCAGCTGGAAAGGAGGTGATGGCCAGTTTTTTGGGATTCTCAAGGAATTATCCTAATTGACTACTTACAGAAAGGTGAAACAATAACAGGAAAATATTATGTAACGTTATTGGATCGTTTAAAAGAAGAGCTAAAAAAAAGCCAAGATTGGCGTGCAAAAAAGTGCTCTTCCATCAAGACAACGCGCCGTCCCACAAGTCGACCGTTGCAATGGCAAAACTACACGATTGGGCTATGAATTGATTCCTCATCCACCCTATTCTCCGGATTTGATCCCGCGTGACTTCTTTCTGTTCCCAAACTTAAAAACTTGGTTCGATGGAAAGAAATTCTCGTCAAATGAGGAAGTCTTTGTCGCCGTCAATGAATATTTTGCAGACTTTGAGACAGCCTACTTTTCCGACGGTATTAAAAAATTGGAAACTCGTTGGACTAAGTGTATAGCCCTTGATGGAGACTATGTTGAGAAATAAAGCAGATTTTTTCCAAAAAAATATGTTTTACTTGTTTTTTACCAAACTTATCAAACAATCCTCGTAAATAATGTTTCACAAAAAAATCACATATTCCTGTATCAACTATGTTACTCATTGTAAAAAATTGTTGCACTTTAACTACTGGACTTAAATATATTTGATTTGAAATAGATATGCATTCTTTATCCTACATAATTATTTATTAACATTACTTAATATAACATGAAAATATTAATTGAATATAATTATCAATTATTCATCAATTAATCATTAATTGTTATATTAATTGTTAGAATAATGAAGTGTAATCTATCTACATGGTTTATTACTTCAAATCATATAACAAGAATATACATTGTACACAAAAACTAATGAAACAATCAAAGAAAGAACATGTTAACAAACTTCTAAATATGCATCTGACGGCCTTTTTGCGCAATTATGATTGGCGGTTTATAGAATTTTAAATTAATAACACTGAGGATAACCCGATAAAGAGGTCGAAACATTTGTTACAACAAACGTAATATTAAAAATTGTACATTGGCTCGTAGTCCTTCTTAAATTCTTTCTTTATATATTTATAATATTTCTTTTATTGAAATGAATTATATGTTACACAAATATACATACCTTTCAAAATAGCAATCAAACGCAATTTACATACAGCAAAATTTTGACGTCGCTCTTTCCATGAACATTTCATGCTACATTCATTCGAAAATATTTGTGCCAAAACATTGCAAATATTTTCTCTATGCATATGACCATCTATCGTATAAAAGTTATCTAAAGTCTACAAAATAGGAAATAAATATACAAAAATTTGGAGACACTGATAGTCTCAGCGCTAAGCTACACGCAGCGACACTGCCGTGCCTACTTTACGCGAGCCGGCAAGTTGCGTCAGATCGAGATTATCCGATCTTAAAGGCTGAATCAATCAAGTTCTAAGTGTGCTCAATTGATTGCAACCGCTCGGGATATATAATGGAAATGGATTTTATTTTTTCTCTACGAGCGGAGATATTGCGACGAAAAATACGAATCTGAAATTATTATAAAGAAAAAATTAAGAAACGTTGTCGTCGTCGTCGTCGTCGTCGTCGATATGGAGTAATATCTTTTGGAATTTTTGGCGCAAGAGACAAATGTGGCGCTAGCATGGTCACATCACAACGAGCATTATAAGCGCTGCGACAGTTCTGCACATTTTACATATTCTACACTCTGCAGAGATTATAAATTGAAATTATTGTTATTTAGGGTCACGCGATCACGGAGGAATTGAATAAGTGCGATTGTGGCTAAAGCTATATTATTGAGTTCCGGTTACCTCAAGTATTGATAAAATACTTTTAGTCGATGTATTTTCGCGTAATTAAATGTCTAAATTATCCATAATATCGAGATTGTCGTTGAGGAACTGTAATCACATTTGTATTCTTAATCGGATTTAATAACAGTGATGAAAATACATCCAATCGATGCATTTTCGGATAAAAATAAGTAAAAGTTTGACAAAAAAGGAGTCACTCTGTTTCATTCAACCGTGATTAGTCATTGAAGTCGGTTAAGAAGTTGATCACAGCGACGAAATATTGCGATGCAAGCATATACTGCAGACACTGCAGTAAATTTTTCATTTCCCTGTTTTAAGGCTGGTATTTATAATCGTGGGACTGATTAAGTATTTATGTTTGTTACAATTGATCACTTATGGTTGACAGTTAATCACCGCTTCGGCTTAATCGAGTTGGTGAAACCTCTTTGTATAATACTAATAGTAAGTATCCAGTCCAATTAATAATAGTATTAATTTTTCTTCAAGGATATTCTTATTGAAGAGTTTTTTACTTCAATCTAAGTAGCAACTTTAATTCTCTGTCAAAAATGATTACTCTTCGAAAAAAATTAATGTATTAAATGAAAAATTAAAACCCAGATGCTACAACCTTAACTAACCAAGTTAAATTCTATCAAAGTAAAAAACAAATAAAAATAGTACTATTTCTTGTTATTTACTTAACTCTAATGTATCATTTGTATAAAAGATTTGATATCAACAAAATTGGCGCCAAATTAAATTCTACAAAATCAAAAGTAAAACCCAATTGATATTATGATATTATTTTTATTATTATTTACTTAATCCAAATAGTACTTTATTTTTTATACAATCAAACATAAGTATATGTGTATCTTATTGAAGGATCTTCCTATTCCAATCCAATGGTTTAAATTGTTCTTAAATGAAATTATTATATCACAATTCATTCAACATTTTCAGAACAAGGAATTTTGTCTTCCAACTAAAGTAGTGATTATTTAATTCTCCTTTAAAATATTATACAAAATATTATCAATTAAAAATTGCATTATTTTGCTCAATTTAAATGTTATCAAAAAATGTTACAATTTAAATGTTACAAAAAATTAAAAAGTTAACTGTATAAAACGAAAAAAATTTAATTTAAATAGAAAAATTTTTCATATAAAAATACTTGGCGCTGCTAGATCGAATAAGTAATTTAAAGTAATAATAAAAGTAATAAATTTAATCTGAACTTTACTCTGAATAAGAATAAAGTTTATTATTTATTTCTCTTTTATAGCGTGTGTCTTACAAATCTGAATTTATTTATCTTAGACTTAAACTTAATAGCGTTCACAACGTTTATCACAATTTACATAACTCTATAACTTAATCGCATATATATGTTAAATACTTTAACTCTCATTAGGGATGCTTTTTATTTTTCTTATTTTTCTAAATAAATATTCATATTTTTTAATATGATTCGAATTTTTCTTATCATTATGCTTCTTGTTTTTGTTATTTTTCTGAATATTACATTTTTATTTTTCTTATTTTTCTAAATATTATATTCATAGTTTATTATTATGTTATTACATCGAAATCTAGTAGTGTCAAATTTTTACATGAAAAATTTTTCTATTTAAATTTTTTCGTTTTATACGCTTAACTCTTCAATTTTTTGTGATAACACTTAAATTCAGCAAGATAACGCAATTTTGTGATAATGTTTTGTATAATATTTTGAAGAGAGAATTAAATAATCACTACTTTAGTTGGAAGAGAAAATATCTTCGAATGAATCATGATATAATAATTTCATTTAAGAGGAATTTAAACCATTTGGAATAGGATGATCTTTCAATAAGATATACGTATATTTAGGTTTCATTGCACAAAAATTAAAGATCGTACCATTTGGATAAAAGATTAAGTAAACACCAGGTATATAAATATGAAACCAGAATTTATCAATAGATGGCCATAGCTGTCAATGTAGTTGCTGTCAGACGGCGCCATTGACGCCATTTTCTTGTTCTGACATCTGACAAAGATTTTCAACTCATAATACAAGTTTCATACAATAGTATAGTTTGTAATAGCGTTGAACATATCGAATTTTGTGTCTGGAAACTACGATTTGCGGACAGCATTGATTTTCTGTTACCATTTGAAGAAAACTGCTGCAGAATCGCATCGAATGCTTATCGAAGCTTACGATGAGCATGCTCTTGGTAAATCACAGTGCTTTGAGTTTAAAAAATTCAAAAGTGGCGATTTTGACGTGAGAAACGAAGAACGTAGAAAACCATCGAAAAAGTTTGAAGACAGCGAATTGCAAGCATTGTTGGATGAGGCTCAAACTCAACAACAACTCGCGGATCAATTGAATGTGACATGAGAAGCCGTCTCCATACGTTTGAAATCCATGGGAAAGATCCAGAAGATGGGAAAATGGGTTCCACATGAACTGAATGAAAGACAGGAAAACCAAAAAACCACTTGCGAAATGCTGCTCGCCAGATACAAAAGAAAATCATTTCTCCATCGAATTGTGACTGGCAATGAAAAGTGGATATATTTTGAGAATCCTAAGCGTAAAAGATGGGTAACTCCAGGCGAACCATCGACATCGATTACAAGGCCAAATCGCTATGGACAGAAGACAATACTCTGTGTTTGGTAGGATCAGAAAGATGTGATCTATTATGAGCTGCTAAAACCTGGCGAAACCGTTAATACTGAATGCTACCGACAACAAATGATCAATTTGAATCCAGCTTTGTGTGAAAAACGACCGGAATATCAAAAAAGGCAATACAAAGTGATTTTGCTTCATGATAATGCACCATCACACACAGCAAAACTGGTCAAAGAAACGATTGAGGCATTTGGTTGGGAAATACTTTCGCATGCGGCTTACTCACCAGACTTGGCTCCGTCCGATTACTATTTGCATCGATGGGATACACACTTGCTCAGCAGCGCTTCACTTCTTACGAAGATGTACGAAAATGGCTAGATGACTGGTTTGACTCAAAAGAGCAACAATTTTTTTGGCGTGGCCATCCACAAATTGTCGAACAGGTGGAAAAAATGTACAGCTACCGATGGGCAATACTTCGAATAAAATATTTTTTAAACAACATTTTCATTTTCATGCAATAAATGTATTTTCTATAAAAAAATTTCGGTTTCATATTTACATACCTAATATAAAAATAATATCTCTTGGGTTTTATTTTTTATTTTGATAGTAGAACTTTACTTGGCGCCTAAAGTTGTTGATATCAATTCTTTTATTCAAATGTTACATATCATTAGATTAATATTCATTATTTATTTAATTTGGCATGATATAAAAAAATGGGATTTAACTTTATGCTAGTTCTTGATATCAAATCTTTTAAAGGAATAGTACATATCATTAAAGTTAATATTATTTATATAATTTGATCTGTTCGATATCTCTATGATTCACGACGTCTAATTATATCGCCTAATCGCATCGATGAAAAATCGATGAATCCACGAGACGTCGATTGCTAAACGACGCATGCGTCACGCGTAATCGATTAAAAAATATCAGATTATCATGGCTGCTCTAACTGTTTAGTCGACTGCACGTGTCTCGTCTCGTGGAAAAGTATCGCCGCGCTACCGATAACATCCTTTCCGTATCCACTGTAAACATGTTCGCCCGTGTTTGAGGTCTATTCAATAAAAATTTGGAAAGCAGAGAAGTTCTCATTTTTCTCAACCGAGTGCCCTCAAAACATTAATACCGCGGGATGATCGCCTGACTGCGCCATTACGAGTTCATCGTGCGCGTAACAAGATCGCCAACAGTATCTGAATTACATGGAATTTAATTTGGCGCCAATTTTGTTGGTATCAAATCTTTTATACAAATGATCTTTTATACATATCATTAAAGTTAAGTAAATAACAAGAAATATTTGTTTCTTTTTAATTTGATAGAATTTCACTTGATAGTTAAGATTGTACAATAGTATCTAGGTTTTAATTTTTCATTGGATACATTTATTTTTTTCGATAAATAATAATTTTTGATAGAGAATTAAAGTTGTCATTATTGGGTTGAAATAAGAAGACCTTTAATATGAATATCCTTGAAGAAAAATTAAAACTATTATTAATTAGGTTGGATATTTAGGTTTTATTCGAGAAATATGTATTGTTAGCGCCTTTTTTTAATGTAATAAAAAAAAATCTTTTTTTAAAAAGGTTTTTTTTTATTACATTAAAAAGTAGGTTTATCAAAGAAAGTTTATGAAAGAAAGAGGGATATTTAAATATGTACGAACATATATCATATATGATTATAAATATTTATAAATATTTATGCACATTAATATATGAAAAATTTTTTACCGCGTGTTGAAACATGCAACGCGAATAAATCTTGTATAAATATATATACATATAATTTAAATAAATAGTAGTATAATAAAAATGTATGGGAACATATTATATATAAATTCCGTAATCTTCTTAGGCGTACTTCTCTGTACTTGCGGTTTTATTTCCGTAAAGTTTGTTTCATTGATTTTTTCTATTTTCTTAGTTCATTCTATAATTCTATTCTTTTTTACGCAATGATTCCTTGTTACTGGTCATTGTCGTCTATAGGAATGGTAATTGTAGTATTTAATAGTAGAAATGTCATCTTTGCATAAAATAGGTAGGGCAATGTAAACAAAGTAATCGATGAACAGGACCATGCCAATTTAAACAAGAAAATTTTTTTAATTCAATAAAGAATAATAGTTTAAAATTCAGCATTAATATTTCTGGCATTACATCTCAGAGTTCTACAGTTTTTACTCAAAACGAAAGAATCTGGCAAAAAAAACGCGGCATTCGGTGAATCTAGAGATTAAGCGTTAAAATTGGAGATTTTAGAGGCTAATATATCTGTCATTCCGATTCAATATAGCGCTATGTATACGTTCTGCTTTACATAAATTCACTGCTTTAAAAATACCTTCATTGCTTTAAAAACAAAAATCCACTACTTTAAACACACAAATTCTTTGCATAAATAGTGAATTTGTGTTTTTATAGCAGTGAATTTGTGTTTTTAAAGCAGTGAATTTGTGTTTGTGAAGCAGAGAATTTGTTTTTAAAACATAGTGTACAGAAAAGTGAAAATATAAATCAAAATCAAAATGAGTACACAAAATAAAGACAGGGCAATGTCCCTATATGATTTCCCATCCGCAAGAGTTTAGTTTCCTGTGTCCCATAGAACGGAACTTGCAGATGTGCAATCAATATGAACCAATAACAAATATTCCGATGAATATAATGAAAATGATATACGGAAAGGCTATTGTGATTCACTGTGATTCAGCGCTAATTCCGCTCCATGGGACATAAGAAAATACATTTTAGCGGAATAGAATCAACTGAATGAAGCCATGACCAATCACGAATGGTCCGCCAATTCCGCACCATGGGACCGCATTCTCAAGATGTGCGGAACTGCGGATATGCAGAATTGCGAAATATTCGTGATTGGTCATAGCTTCATTCCGCAGATTCCGTTTTCTTGCGCAAATTTATTAGTCGCAGCATAGACTTTTGCATAATGCATAATGCACAAGAGAATCAACCAATCGAAATTTTTCTTTTCCATGAAATGGGAGGGAAGGAAAGATTCTGGTTAGTTGATTCGCTTATGTACTATGTGTTATGCGTCATGCAAAAGTCTGTGCTGCGGCCTTATTTCTTTTGCAGATTCCGCCGATGCTTGCGTATACAGCCGATCACAGAAAGGTTGCAACACTTTTTTTTCGATGGATTTAGGAAGTTTGCTCCTCGAGTAATTGTTCTTATTTATAAATCCATAAGAGTAAAAATCAATCACTCAGAGAGCAAGCTGCGTTCTGAAACCTATCGAAGAAAATATATTGCAATCTTTCTGTGACTAGCTATACATGTATAACATAAAAACTAACTTCGTTTAGTGGTTTAAATGGAGAAAACTATCTCCTACAAGCGCATAGTTAGGCCCTGTGCACAATAGAAGGAATGTGCACAATAAGAAATTAGGAATAAAAAATAAACAATTTCAACCTATCAGAAATCGGATACATCGGAACACGGTTTCTAATAGATTGAAATCATTTATTCTTTATTTCTAATTTCTTATTCCTTCTATTGTGCGCAGAATCTTAATCATGTTGAAACTTGCTGGGATTCCCACCTAGATGTTTTTTGGATACTATATCATCCTTGTTTAACATTCGGTAAATAACAAGAGTAATACTTAAGTAGCACTCGGATGGGAATCTGAACATAATTCTAAAAGTAATTAATTAAGTTCCAGATAAATATGAAGGTCAATATGATCAGAACATGCATATCGTATATATAGTATACAGAAAGGCAAAAGTGCAAATCAAAATTAAAATGATTACACATAACACAAGCAATGTCCCTGTATATGTGATTTCTAATCCGCGGGAATTCATTTTCCTATGTCCCATTAAGCGGAACTTACCGATGGTAATCGGACCGGAATCAATATGAGCCACTATTCCGGTAGATCTAGGTATTTATAGTCAATTTTTATTTCAAGACCATCTTAAGTAATATCTTAAGACGCTAATACAACTCTCTAATTGGTTCGACTTCTTAAGACCGTCTTAAGATAGTCTTGAATATAAGATCTGATTATGAATATCGGCCCTAAAGCAGAAATGAAAATTTTACTGCAGTTTCTGCAGTGTGTGTTTGCATTGCAATATTTCGTCGCTGTGACCAACTTCTTAACCGACTTTAATGACTAATCATGATGGTTCATGGCAGACGTTTTTTTTTTCAAACATATTATTTTTATGCGAAAACACAGTGATTGGATGTATTTTCATCACTGTTATTAAATCCGATTAAGGCCATACAAATGTAGTCACAGTTCCTCAACGACAATCTCGACATTATTTGGATAACCTAGGTTTAATGACGAAAATACATCGACTAAAAATATTTTTATCAATATTTGAGATAACCGGAATCCAATATTATATTAAAAATAAAAGTTTAGAAAGATTATGAACCAAATAACAACAAAATAAATGTGTAAATGTAAGAAACAAATATAATTATCATGATCTAAAGCAAATAAGACGTCGTTTCGAGTTCAATCGGGTCATCTTCAATGTTATATAAGTAATATATGGGACGTCAAAACAAACTCTTTCTACGTCTCCCTCCGGTGCCATGGGCGTGGCCTAGACGGATCAATCTGGAAAAGGGCGCGCTCTGATTGGTCGAGGAGTGAAGAGTGAGGAAAAGAATAGAGTAATTAAAAGGTTCTGATTGGTTCGCCCTATACTTAACAAAGATCTGATTAGCTCGCACCGTACCCGTGAGGATAAAGTACGAACTACAAGAATGAATAGCGGGCGATTTTATGATGGCGGTTTTACGATCATTTTTTTTGTTGATGTGGACCTATGTCTCCGATCCGTTGGTGTTTGTAAATGTTTTTATTCGGAGTACAAATAAATTTCCGCCGTTTTTAATCAAAAATTAAACATTTATTGTGAAAGAATGATACACAATGTTTTATTCAAAGTAATGGCCATCGCTAGTCACTACTTTTTCCCATCTTTCTGATAGCATGTGGATACCGCGTCGGAAGAATGCTTCATCTTTTGAGACTATCCAATCATCGATACAATTTTTGGTATCTTCATATGATGTGAAGTGCTGCTCAGACAGACCATGCGTCATCGATCGGAACAAGTGGTAGTCGGAAGGAGCAATGTCTGGAGAATACGGCGGGTGGGGTAGAACTTCCCATTTGAGTGTTTCTAAGTAGGTTTTGACTGGCGCCGCAACATGTGGTCGAGCATTATCCTGCATTATCATGCAGGAGAATAATTTTGTCATGCCTGGAGTAGTAGTGGGCGCGTTTATCCTTGAATGCTCGGCTCAATCTCATCAATTGTGTTCGGTAGAGAGCCCCAGTAATGATCTCGTTCGGTTTGAACAACTCATAATACACGACACCAAACTGATCCCACCAAATACACAATATGAGTTTTTTTTCTTGAATATTCGGCTTGGCTGTCGATGTTGAAGCATGGCCAGGTGGTCCCCATGATTTCTTCTTTGGGTTATCGTGGATTCATTTTTCGTCATCAATGACTATACGATGCAAAAATCCTTTCGTTTATGTCTGGCAAGCAGCATTTCACATATGAAAAATCAGCGTTCAACGTTTCTCGGCTTCAGTTCATATGGAACCCAATTCCCTTGTTTTTGAATCATTCTCAATGATTTATATTAATATGAAATTGTTTGTTGAGTCACTCCTAATGTAAGTGCAAGTTCTTTATGCGTTTGGCACGAATCTTCATCCAATAATACTTCCAATTCCGCGTCTTCGTACCTTTCGTATACTTTCGGCCTTTCGCTACGTTCTTTATCTTCGACGTCAAATTCACCGTTCTTAAACTTTGAAACCACTCACGACTTCTCTCACTTAAGACAGCATCACCATATGCTTCTACAAGCAATCTATGAGCCTCAGCTGCAAATTCTTTCTTCAAATTAAAAAAGTAAATCAAAAATTCCCGCAAATGACACTTATTCGGCTCAAAACTCGACATTTTCGTACAAAAAAATATATGATGCTGATACAAAATCGCTAATATTTCAAGGTTACGGTGTTGTCGGATGTCCAATCTTACGATATGTCGTTTTACATCAAACATATTTTAACACATTTTACATATTTTACATATTAAACATATTTTAATAGTTTATTAGTGGCGCCGTCTTTTGCAAACGGCGGAAATTTATTTGTACTCCCAATTACTCCCATTATGAGAGATGAGATATATACAAAAATTTTGGAAAGAGTCTTACTTTTGCTAGGAAGAATGGGGGAGATAAAACAGGAACGAACATGTTCAACTGACGCATCGTCTCCGATGTGATGATTCATTCGTTCGAGCGAGAGTATGATTTTTATGATGCATGACAAGGATTTTATGAATTTGTATCGTACTTCTTATACTTTATTTAAAATGTTATACATATGTTAAAATGTTATACTATGTTATACATATAACAACGGAAATATGTAGAGAAAAAAGTTGATTATTGGGGGGTACGGGTGATTAAGAAATGAGAGTTTATGTTATACAAAAATGTTTATTAACACAAATTCTTTCTTTTTTCAAAGAAGAAGAAATACATAGTTTGCATGAGAATAAATTAAAAAAAGTTTTTAGAAAAATTAAGCCAAAAATTCTCGCTTCGAGAGAATTATAAGAAAAATTTCGTTATATCTTAATGAAGTTAATTCCAAAAATATTATATTGAAATACATAGAAAGTTAAATCGTTAAGTCAAGAATCGTTAATCGTCAAGAAAAATTAAATTGTATTAATTTGTGTACATTACGCTCTATCTTCATAATTACCTCGCAACGTTAATTTTATAATTTCCCTATAATTAATAAAATTTGCAGGTAGTTTCAATTCGATTTCTTGAATTAAATATAGAGCACACTTGTTAACATTATCGGATAAAGATTCTAATTGTTTTAAATGCGCATCGACTTTACAATACTTTGCAATCCGAGGAGGGTAGTTTTCTGCATTACATTTGCCACTACGTAGGATCTTCGTTTCTTCGCCGGTGGAATTAAAATCGAGCGTCTTCTTCTTTTCGAAGATTTCCATTGGAATTTTCCTCTCCTTCTTTATACGCCAGCAATATTGATTTTGCTCTGTAAGATGTGGTAAAGCTGATGGTGATATTTTTTTATAACAACAAAATTAGGTTTCACTCTGTTATCGCTGTTTAAATACTTGTTCATGAGTCCCATGTGATCTTGAAACTGTTGCCAACAGTCGGTGTCGAAATAAATTCCATCCACGTTGTGTCCACCCAATTTTACAAGAGGTTTGAAGATTCATTCGTTCGTTTTTTACAATCTAATCGTGAATCCAATCATCTTCGTATGAAAATTGTTAAGACCATATATTGTTGCTAGCAACATATGAAATCGAGCATTTCTTTTTTCATCGTCATCATTACTTGAAAAAATCAGGGATAAAGTATATTCCCATGTCCGAATTATTATTAGTATTTTTTGGACTGATCATTGTTCTTACGCCACAGTAGTACTAAATTCAAGCGAACCAAGATGGCAATCAAAAACACAAGAAGCACAATACTTGTTTGCTCGCAAAGCTGACGCTACCGACAAGACTTGAACGAAACGGTTTTTGATAGATTGATGACATCGCCTCCCTTTCGACGTTACGTAATAAAATTATTCTCGCGCAGATGAAAAAAATGAAAAAACATAAATTTTCTCTAAATTTTTCTTAAAAATTTAAAATAATCTATTCCCCACAGAAGTCAGGAGGGGAGAGGAGTGAGATAAAGCGAGAACGAATAGGAATGAACAGGAACGAAAAGGAATATTTTACTCTCCTACTTTTTTTATAAAATGATAATGGAAGGAATTAAACCAGCCAAAAAGAGAAAATTTTTTATACAATAATAAACCATAAGAAAAAAAGAATTGGTTTAGCTTATGGGCAGTTTCTAATGAATAAGAATTATCACATCAATAACCATCGAGTTTCTTTCAAAAAAACAAGAAGAAATTTATGAAACTTAAATCTTCAATTTAAAGTAAATTATGATTGGGTTTATTAATTTTTTTAATTTATTAATGTTTAAAGAGACAGAAGTACGACAAAAAAAGAAAAAATTAAATTGAGTTGGAAATGGTAAATTAATAAATTAATAAATTAAATAGGTCAACTGATAAAATAATACAATAAAATGACCATTAGTAAAATCGCATCCTGTGTCATCGAATATAATATTATTCCGCAACAATATAGCGTAAATGTTAGATGTCAAAATAAAAAATCCATATTGGTGTCAAAATGCGCAAAATATTCACAAGCATCATGAATTTTCGTTAAAATCTATAAAAATACAATAATAAAAACAAACATTGCACCAATACCATATTTAAAGCAAAAAAAATTTCAGAGTATTAAATACAAAGATACTGAATGTAAAGCGAAAGTCTGTAGATGAAAGTCCGTCTGTAGATTACTATATTTATAAATTAAAATAAATTAAAATAAGTCAAAGTTATCTTTGAATCACAATCTTGCGGTGTCTACTAATAAAAATGCATCCAAAAATAATATAAATACAAAATTACTTCTATCAAGAATAATGCCACGTTGGCAAAAGAGTATAAAATTAGGAAGCGAAGAAAGATGTCTTTATCGTCTAGCTGTGATACACAGAGTAAAAGAATCGTTGAGAAAATAGGATAGATTGGAAAAAGGAAAAGAAAACAAGAAAAAAAAAGAAAAAAATGATTAAAAGAGAGAGAAAGTTGTATGAAAAATAGGATTCGTGTAATGAATCAGATTTACTCTACTTATTTAGACATTGGCTTTGCTTTTTAATATAAACATATCAGATATCAACCTCCAAATTGTGGTTGCATTCAATACGATGGTTCGTGATGATAGTTGGAAAACCCGTATTTTTATTTATGTTCTTGCAAGTTCTAGTCTTTAATTTTCTCTTCGTTTGTGACCACATAATTGGTCTCGCAATCCTCACAAAATATTTTATAAATCACCCCTTGATTTGATAAAACGTCCAATTGGTCTTTATCTCTTTTTACATACTTATTTAACGTGTTCGGAATTGAATAAGCTAACTTAGAATTCATTTTTAAAGCGATAAATCTAAAACTTTCAGAAACCATCTTAACATAAGGTAACATAAGAAATATTTGTCCTTCTCTTTTTTAGGAAAACAAGAAATATGAAAATTTTTATATTTATGTAAAAAAGGAGTCTATTATTAACTGTAGTGAATATGAAATGGAGAGGATAGCTAGAAGAGATATTTTCCAAAACGTGTGAACAGCATCTATAAGATTACGCTCATGAAATTTTGGGTGAGACAATAATAAAATTCTATATATAATAACGCCCCTTTTGTGACATAAAAGATGATTGGAATAAAAATTGAGAAATCTCCCCGAACAAGATTTCTGAAATCTATTGAATACAATTCTATTCTCCTCAAGAATTATAATCGTGTTTAAAAAATTCAAACTGCCTTGAGTACCAATTTCGATGATCTAGTAATGAATTAAAAATTTTTATGGTATCATTTATATTATAGTATCAGAGGGAATCGCCAAACAATATCATCAACGTAACGATAATAGAACAATGGTTGTACAGACAACATTTCAATAGCTGATATTTCCAAGTCATGCAAAACAATATTATATATAAATCCAATATTATCCAATATATAATATAACTTTAGCTACAATCGCACTTATTCAATTCCTCCGCGATCACGTAAAAACACTACCAGTGTCTCCAGATACCATATTTAATAAAATGCGAAAGAAGAAAAAAGAACGTGGCAGAGAATACAATGGAAAGAAGAGAGAGTGTGAATACTACGGAAAGGGCAGCAATGGGTGGGAGAGAGAGGACAACATGTTGAAAAGAGAACGCAATGGACGAGAGAGAGAGAGAGAGAGTCCGCAATGGGTGGGACAGAGAGAACAATGAGTTAGAGAAAGAGGACAACGGGTTGGAAAGAGAACGCAGCGGGCGAGAGAGAAAAGGAACAAACTCCCCCCTTCTCCCTCTAACGTACGATGACACGCTTCCGTGACCCAGCGTCTATGTGCATTTCCCTCTTCCTGACCCCTCTCGCACACACACATACTGCATATACGCATACGAACTAACACATAGTGATCTAGAATCGGTGTATACATCCTACTGTTATATATAGTAGAAATAAAATGTTATTTTTCGAAGTTTTTTGTTAATAACTTTTTAACGAATAACGAATGACGATTAGAACTTATTGGAGGTTACTCAAGATCACAACCTTGACAATATATATCAAGATCAAAGTCATTGGAGGGGACTTCCCTAAACAGAATATTTACCAAATATGTTTTTGATTAAACGAATAATTAAATATTTTTTTATTTTGATGATTAATTATTAATCGAGTAATTAAATACTTTTTTCTTTTGATTACTGATTAATCAATTAATTGAAAAATATTCGAATTTGATTAATGGTTATCCAACAATAATCAATCATTAATCGAAGCTAAAAATATTGCTATAATGCCGATCCCTGCCCAAAATGAACTCGGTATCTCATAATAGGGTTCTTTCCTTTATATATCAATACAAATAAAAAATTTGAATAAAAGATTCATACAAATTTTGTTATATTTTTGTTTAAAAAATAACGATATCAGAAAATTGTATTATTTCATTTAATTCAAATCTATGTGGAAGAGAGGGAATAGCTTTGAACACTTATTTTTCTCAGGTTCATAAATTATTATGTAATAAAATTACTTGTATTTCTGTTGTGCTAATAGTTATTACAAATATTGATATACAATAGAAAATAAACTACATTGAAACAAATATCATCAACGACATATTATAAATATTTTATTTATATTTTAAAAAAACACTCTTTATTTTCAAAATTACTTCTTTAGGAGTGATTATTTATTTATACATACAATTTATTTATACAAATAAAAGTCTCTTTTTTGAAAATATAGTAAGAGTTATGAACTTTTAATAATTATGATAATCAAAATAAAATTAAAAACGTAATATACTATGATCTTAAATTATCAAAATTTAAATTTCAATAAATTATCTTTTTTAACTCTTATTAACTCCCTCTTAATAAACATTTTTTTAAAGCGATTTCTCAAGATTTCGCATCTCACTCAATAAGAATGCGCATAACAAGATCATCACAAGAACTTAATAATAAGTGGTTTGCTTTTCAGCAAGCGACACAGATCATGTCATCATCTTTATTTAACATTAGCAAATAACAAGGATAACATAATGATCCATTATGTTACACTGTGTCTCTTGCTGGAAAGCACTATGTATCAGACAATCCGGGAGATTAAAAAATAAAGTAAAATAATCCAGGTTCTACTGTATACATGTACTTCATATGTACAAGTTATAGACTGCATCTTGTAACCTATAACTTAGCTAACTACTGCAACCGCGCTCACGAGTGTGGCGCAACTTTGTCGCAGCTAATTCTTTCTCGACTCAGCAGACTTCCCGTCTTTATAACGAACTTTCGTTTGACTTCATCGGAAATGCGAGTCGGATAGAAAACGTGTCGTTACGCGGCCTCACAAGATCTCGAAAACGATAGTTGGGCGCCAGGCATGAGTGAGCATGTCACTCTTTATTGAAATTAATCGGGAGATTTCTACGCGATTTTCTACAGAATTGCGAACGTCGACAGTTCTCATAACCAACAGCTCAGCCTCGGAAATGACAGAGGGAGGGTGATCGAGAATAGAGGACCGTGTGAAGCGAATAGGCGGCAACAATAAATCACATCATAATTATTAACAATAAGAAGAAACAAATATATTTGGTTAATCTTCGACTCTCGTTCATACTCGTAGACAAGATCCTGACAACAATATGCGATCGAAATATGTTACTTTAGCCCCGCACATACTCCGATACACTCTACGCGGGGTGTATTAATTGAGCTAACTTTCGGCACGAGCTCACGCCATGTAAAGATATTTGTCGCAAATCGCACGAGCAATAGCCGACGCTACGATAGCCGAGATACGAGACGATTGCGGTCTCTCCGCAAACACGACGTGCGTATCCGCGAAGCTTCGAACGACTTTACAAAATGCCGGAAATAGACGGGGAACGCACAGACATCATCACGATACAAAGTCCCGACACAATCAAGGCAAATCGGCACGCGACAAGACTTAACGAAAATGACAGGCTGAGGCTAAGGCGGACGCGGAAAGGAACTCTCCCGAAAATCTTACGAGTTGTCGCGAGAGGGGGCACGCTCAGACACAAATACCGCGCAAAACTCGACGCACGACACTTTCGTGCCTCTCGCACACAAAATACGACAATGATAATTACGCGCGCCTCCCGGACACGGAAATTGGCGACCTTACAAACTTGTTACGTTCGTTTCACTTCGATAATCCTTTCGTCAGGCTCGCTTTAGGCTCGCTACCCTGGCTCTCTTGGTGTTCTGAGTCTCTCGACAGTGCTCCTTGCTCGCTCGCCACAACACAAGTGCCGGATGCTGATCTTTCCGGGAGTATGCAGTGATCGCTATCACCACAAGGGAGCCTTATCGCATCTAATTGGTGCGAGGCCCTGCAAGCCCCACGAATCGCGCGAGCCGTATCATCCTACGTCCTAGTATGCGGAATTCGACTGGGTTACAGCGTTTCCTTCGACCGCCTCGAAGGCCCTCGGAGGATCTCAAATTTGCGGAAGACTCGCATTTCGGTGTCAGCGTTTTCCCGTAGTCGTTGCCTCCGCTTTCGACCCTGGATGCCGACCTTTTATGAGAGGGCTCCACGAGCTCTGTCATAGGGTCTCTCCTACTTGGGCATAGAGTGGCCATCCCAGTCGCTGTCCTCGCGGCCCCGCCGCCATGCGCCTGTAATGTGTGGCGATAAAACATGTCTCGAATTAAAGCAAAAATATCGAAATGCGAAGCGACATCACCACCCGTCCTGTAGAATGTTGAGCGCCCCGGCCAATCCGTCCTCTATCACTCCTCTTCCAATTCTCAGTCCCCGTCATCTTCTCTCTTCATCTATTGGTGAAATGACGCAAAATTCCTAAGATCGCAAGGAGATCGCCAATTATCCTGCAAAACTCGCGGTACGATTACGCACGAAAAAAAAAACGATAAATCGCCGCAGAAGTTCTGCGGGACGTATGAATAGAACGAAATCGACGAAATAACGCCACAAGAGTGCGCAAATACGTCCACCTTTTAAAAAGTGGAAGGACACCAGAGTTGCGCTATTGCGGTAGAGTATTCCGATCTTTGTGACGGAAAACGTCACGTCACACTACATATTAAGTGTGAAAAGATATTTTAAAAAACTATGTATTTGTACCTATTATATTATCGAAAGTAATTACAAATCATTTACGTTATTCTCGATAAGTCAGATAAAAAAGCAATAAAATCACTTATTTTCAGGAAAATTCTTTTTCACTTTTCGACTCTTTTTGGAGTTCTATACATTTAGTGGTGTTCCAATTTTTTGATCCTTTCAGAAAAGTAGGAAGTCTCAAAGCTTTCAAATGTTGTGCCGTTATTTCGATACAATTCGAGGATCCACAAAAGGCTTCGCGAGATAATAAATGGCAATCTTGTATTTTTAGAGTAGAAATTATCACTAGTATTTTTATTAATCTTCACAATTTTACTAATTATTCAATATTCGCATCGCGGTAGATACTTTTACAGTTTCGGTTAGACATTGGGGAGAGTAAGTGACCTGTTTCATTCAATTTTCTGATCAATGACCGCATCTGCGGTCACACTTATAAGCGGCCAAATTAGGAGAATAAGATGGATGGGGGGGAGGCAGAAATTTAGACCTTAATTCGTGCAATTTTGCCATTGCGACTACGGAGATGTGAGCCGGAGCGTTGATGATGAAAGATGACTTTTTTGCGCATCAATCTCGGCCATTTCATTCGCAGTTTTTTGTACAAACGATTCAGTAGTGTAGAATAATATGCTCCTGTGATTGTTTGATCTGCAAGTAATCAATAAAGATGATTCCTTGAGAATCCTAAAAAACAGCCATTATCGTCCCGATCGACAAAACAATCTTTACCTTTTTTGATACGCATTCATCAAGCGCTGTCCACTGCTGTTTTGACTCGGATGTGTAGTGATAGATTTAAGTCTTGTCTACTGTTACGAATCGATTACGCCAAAAGTCTTGTGGATTGTGCTTAAGCATCGATACTGCTGCAAAATCTTTTTGCGTTTTTGGTATTATTGCGGCATTATTCGTCTTTCTTTATTTTTACGACAATTGCTGCCATGTTCACTTCCAATGTTTTCCATGTAAACTAAGCGTCACTTTTTTTGGTAGAAACTTCGTATACAGCAGTTTGAATAGTGTTACTTTCTGATCATATACTACATTCATTTCATTATGGCAATCTCGCAAAAATTTACCTGACTTATCGAACTACCCTCGAACAATATAGAGAATTTTGATCCTTATACTTGCATTATAAATCTTTTAATAATACATACATAAATCGTGTATGATGCTTATCAACAATCAAATGTATCATTATCATGTTTATACGAACCGCGAAAAACTGAAGCTTATGGTACATAAAAAAACGTAAGGCAATAACAATGTTGACGTTTATACTAATTCACAATATAAATAGGAAGAGAACTTGCCATGAATATGAAACATCATATCACAAACAATAAAAAACAATTATCCGGTAAAAAATTAATTTTTGATGTTGGCCAGTCAGATTAAGTATATTACTTCTTAATTTTAATCAAATTCTTTAATTATTTTTAAAACTCTACAGTTATTTAATTTAAAAAACAAAAAGGAAATAAAAAAATGATCGATAGTCAAGATAGAAAGATTTCGTTACTATGCAAGGATAATACTAAAACCAAAACAAATCGACATTTATAATCTATCAGTAATTGAAAAGAAAGTCTTGAAAAGTTTTTCTATGTTTGTCCGTAAATTGAGCATACACTAATAATAATAATCGTGTAATGGCTCTCATTTGTCCGATCTTATTATAATATTATTTTTCCTTCTTTTTAATTTTGTTTTCGGTTTCGGTTGAAATTGATATGTAGCCGAATGTTTCGGTTCAGTTTTGGCAAAAATTTTAGTCGGACTAGAGAAAAGTACAAATACTCTACTCATAATTTCGATTTTTTATTTCAGGATAACCAAAATAGTGAAATCGTGTACCATTTATCGGTACACGCACAATCACATTTTAGTGAATTGCTGCATTTCCTCGCAAGATCAATATTTCTCAATTTGCAACATTACAAGTTCCATATACATTGCAACCACACTCACGAGCGTGGCGCAACTTCGTCGCGCGTTCGCAGCTAATTCTCTCTCGACTCGGCAGAATTCCCGTTTTTACAACAAATCTTCGTCTGATCTCATTGGAAACACCACAGAAAACGTGTCCTTACCCAGCCTCTCCTGAGGGTCATGCAAGATCTCGAAAATGATAGTTGGGCGCCAGGTACGAGTGAGAGAGTGCCATTTTTCATCGAAATTAATCGGGAGATTCTCTATGCGATTTTCTACAGAATTGCGAACGTTGACGACTCTCGTAACTGACAGCTAGCTTTTCGAGGCTCAACCTCGAAAATGGCAGAGAGGATGATCGAATATAGAGGATCGTTAGGAGAAGCGAGTAAGGCGAATTACACAATAATTAATAACAGTAAAAAGTAACAAATATATTTAATTAATCTCCGACTCTCGTTCGTACTCATTAACAAGGGCACGACAACACTATCCGATCGAAATGCATTATTTTAGCCTTGCACTTGCCCCGATATGCTCTACGCGAGGCGTATTAATTACGCTAACTCTCGATAGCACAAGAACGTAAGAACACCACGTAAGAATACTTTTCGCAAATCGCACGAGCATTAACTCGACGCTCTGATAGCCGAAATAGGAGACGGTTACGGTATCAAACATGGCGCAAACTCATCCGCGGGGCTTCAAACTACTTTATAAAATGTCGGAAATAGATAGAGAACACATACATCACGATACAAAGTTCCGACAATCAAGACAAATCGGTACGCCATAAGACTTAACGAGTCGTAGAGTTTCCTTCGGCCGTCTCGGAGACCCTCCCAGTTCTCGATTTTGTAGGAGATTCGCATCTCGGTGTCGGCATCCCCGTAATCGACGCCTCCGCTTCCGACTCTAGGTACCGACCTTTCAGGAGAGGGCTTCGCAAGCTCTGTCATCAGGTCTCACCGACAATTGGGCGTAGAGAGGCCATCCCCAGCTGCTATCCCTGCGCCTGTAATATGTGGCGATAAAACATATCTCGACTCAAAGCAAATATATCGAAATGCGATATCATCTGCGTGCTATCCGTCCTGTAAGATACTGGGCGCCTCAGCCGATTCGTCCTCCATCACTCCTCTTCCGGCCATTTTCTCTCTTCATCTATGGTTCAATGAGACGATGCAAAATTCATAAGGTTGTAAAGAAGTCGTCAATTATCCTGCAAAACTCGCAGTACGATAATGCACGAAAGAACGATAAATTGACGCAGAAAATCTGTGGGACGCACAAATTAAATGAAACAAACGCGAAATCGATGAAATAACGCCATAGAAACGCGCAGATACATCCGCCTTCTAAAAAGTGGAAGGACTCAGAGGACGCCAGAGTTGCACTGTTCGGTCAGGTCTTCCGACTTTTGTGACAAACGGAAAACGTCACGTCACAACATATATATTAATAAATTGTCAAATTATAAATGATATGTATTTATACTTTTCCTACAATGCATGCTCAAAAAGCTTTTTACTTTTCAAAGCGTATTCCCCTATTAAGTCACTATAAAGTACTATCTTTTAATTATAAAATAAATTTATATTTATCACAATGCAATAATATTACAATGTGTACTGTCATAGATTCCATGTAATTATGTTTACAAATATTTTTACAGAAACGTAGTCATGCACTTTGTTATCCTATCAAATTGTTTATTTCTTATTATAATTCATTAATCAATTATTATAATTCATGTACTTATGTTTTATATTTATAAATAAATAGATGATAATTATATTATGTACTCAACTTAATGATTTGTTATATGCTAATTACGTATGAAAGAAAATCGTGCATATGTAATAAATATGAATTTGTTTTATATATAAAAGATAATAAGGTGGATGTATCAATTAGTGATCAAGTAAAGTCTGTGAAGTAATGAATAAGATTTGAATAAACAAAACTTGGCTTTCGATTGAAACTTTGATTACTGTAGGAAAGTTAGGTTCAATTATCAATAGAAAATCATTGCTATAATTTTATAACGTTATATACATTTCATTAAATAATAGATATATCTCTATATGTAAATGTACCTTAGTGATTTTGTCTTAGTTAGTAACCTATGTTTGGTTAATGATAACCAATGCCTGATATTAACAGTGTCTGATTAGTGAGTACAATATCTTCAAAGTTTCAAATACTTAAAGGATCTAACGAATAAATTTGCAACTTTTATGTAAAAATTTATCTATGCATAAGAAAAATGCGATAAAAAAATAATTTTATAAAAGTAATATATAATAAATTTATTAGTCAGTAATTAATACCAAAATCACAATGTCCCAAATAATAATCTTCTTATGAAGACTATGAAACCAATGACATTACTTTAGGTCACTGTATAGACTTTTTTAAGGTTAAGATTTGCAAAACAAGCTAATATGAAAATAAGCGATAACATAAGATTATTTCCTGACACACATGAAAAAAAACCACATCATTTTAAATTATTTCATCTAAACAATAAATGAAGAGACGGCAATTAAGAGCCTAAATTCGCAGTAATTGGAGCGATTATATCAATATATATTTCTCAGTACTACATATATAACATATATAACATACATAACAAATAAGCTGAACATTTCGGCTTAATTCTTCAGTAGTCTAATATAATAAAGTCTCTTCACAAATAATTCCAAACATCTTGATAATCTTGTATAATACAATCTTGTATAATATTTCAACTTTAAGAATTTATATTTTCCATTACGATACGATGATTTTTAATGGAGTTACGAACAATCAGAATGTTTCTTTTTATCTTAATTAGTGAATAACTCAGAAAAAAAATCATAAGGGACAAACAAAAAATTGTAAGAACATTTTTAAAATTATACGATTATGTAGGGAAAGTTTTAAGCTTTCACGATAGATATTTTAGATAGATTCGAATATTTGCTCAAAAATTAATTTTTTGAGCTACAGACCTAAGTGAATAAAAACTTTTTCATATTATACTCATAGTCTTCTATGTGTAAAAATTACAAAATTTAGCTAAATTACAAAAATATAAGTAATTATTCGGAAGTAGAAATTTTAAGCTTTAAAATTATTTTTTTTAATTTAAATTTTGATCATTTTTAACGAAGATATTGATGGAAAAAGATCTTTTTACTAATTTGTAAAAAGACTTTCCCTAACTCAATGTAATATCTAGAATGTTTTTAATTTTTCATAAATGTTAATAAAAAAAATTCTTTTATGTTTCAGAATCTTTTCTTGTAAAATTCATTGTGCAGAAGAAAGTAGACAGACAGATGATATAGTTGTACGAAAAGGAGGTATTGAAACTCTTGTGTTGCAATAAAATTAATATTTATTTAACATTTATTACATATATCTTTAATGGAGTGCTAAATACATTTATAATTTTTATATTTTAATAAATATTTTAAGAGAAAATATATACAACGTACTAAAAGTATATACGATATGCATATTAAAAACTGGAAATAAACATTCTATGTATTTGCACATATTTATTTGTGTATTTTTACACTTCTTGTGATGCATATTTCTTTTAATAATTATTAAAATTGAATTCATGATTAAGAGCTGGACATTATCCTTTTGCCATAACGTTTAAACAGTAACTTATACCAAAGTCTGGTATTACTAAGGATGAATCTGTGACATCACGAAAAAGTAAGGCCCATATTTTTCAAAAGTACTGCGTATTTAAGACTACGGAAATACTACAGTATACGTACATAGTATGGCATATGTTATGTATACTATAGCATTTCCTTAATTTTATGTATGCAATATTTTTTAAGAATGGAGTTTAAGTTGTTCGCCTCGTGGCAATTTAATTGTCGAAGGAAATGTAGCACATCATGCACGAATAGTGCGTCACATTTGTGCGTAAATCTATGATAAAATTTAATTCCAAATTACGATTACACTTTTTCTTAAAAATAAACAAATTCGAGTTTAGCATTTATTTTAGTGTTTATAACAATCATGATAACGAAATTTTAATTACTTAACTTTAATTACTAACTAAAAACTTAATTTTTCATTATTTTAATAATTTCGTTCCTGCTAACACCAGGTATGTAAATATGAAATCAGAATTTACTAATAGATGGCCATAGCTGTCAATATAATTGCCGTCAGACAGCGTCATTAGCGTCATTTCCTTGTTCTAACATCTGACAAAGATTTTCAATTCACAACAATACAAGTTTCATACAACAATATAGTTTGTAATAGCGTTGAACATGTCGAATTTTGTGCCTGGAAACTACGATTTGCGGACAGCATTGATTTTCTGTACCATTTTCTTTACCATTTGAAGAAAACTGCTGCAGAATCGCATCGAATGCTTGTCGAAGCTTACGGTGAGCATGCTCTTGGTAAATCACAGTGCTTTGAGTGATTTAAAAAATCCAAAAGTGGTGATTTTGACGTGAGAAACGAAGAACATGGAAAACCACCGAAAAAGACAATGAATTGCAAGCATTGTTGGATGAGGATGACGCTCAAACTCAACAACAACTCGCGGATCAATTGAATGTGACATGAGAAGCCGTCTCCATACGTTTGAAATCCATGGGAAAGATCCAAAAGATGGGAAAATGGGTTCCACATGAACTGAATGAAAGACAGCAGGAAAACCGAAAAACCACTTGCGAAATGCTGCTCGCCAGGTACAAAGGAAAGTCATTTCTCCATCGAATTGTGACTGGCGATGAAAAGTGGATATATTTTGAGAATTCTAAGCGTAAAAGATCACGGGTAACTCCAGGCGAATCATCGACATCGACTGCAAGGCCAAATCGCTATGGACGGAAGACAATGTTCTGTGTTTGGTGGGATCAGAAAGGTGTGATCTATTATGAGCTGCTAAAATCTGGCGAAACCGTTAATACTGATCGCTATCGACAACAAATGATCAATTTGAATCAAGCTTTGTGTGAAAAACGACCGGAATATCAAAAAAGGCAACACAAAGTGACTTTGCTTCATGATAATGCATCATCACACACAGCAAAACTAGTCAAGGAAACGATTGAGGCATTTGGGAAATACTTTCGCATGCGGCTTATTCACCAGACTTGGCTCCGTCCGATTACCACTTATTTGCATCGATGGGACACGCACTTGCTCAGCAGCGCTTCACTTCTTACGAAGATGTATGTGAAAATGGCTAGATGACTGGTTTGGCTCAAAAGAGCAACAATTTTTTTGGCGTGGCATCCACAAATTGTCAAACAGATGGAAAAAATGTATAGCTATCGATGGGCAATACTTCGAATAAAATATTTTTTATCATTTTCATGCAATAAACGTGTATTTT
>Ga0157363_1000509_pt1 | contig 29747 bp, 30 predicted proteins | sample AttsexASBM1_FD_111477 | JGI IMG/M metagenome (GOLD analysis project Ga0157363, IMG submission 111477) | Fungus gardens microbial communities from leaf cutter ant in Ribeirão Preto, State of São Paulo, Brazil - Atta sexdens ASBM1 | ecosystem: Host-associated > Fungi > Mycelium > Unclassified ... | reverse complement strand
CTTTGAGATTTAAAATCCACTTGTATTTAGCATTGACTTTTGATTTAACTGCCAGATTTTAAGGTATTACAGAATATTTTACAATATTCATTAGAATCATTGAAAAAGAAGTTAGATTATGATATTATATTTTATAAGAATTTTTTCATTTTATGGAATATATGTTTTACTCAGTACTAAATATTTAATTGATGAATAAAGATAAAGACTAGGTTAGATTTTTATCTTTTCTCTAAACTTTCATTGAAGTGCCATTGCACAAATTGAAAACTCTGTGTCTTAAGAATATTGCTTGTATAATAAGGGAATAAGAGTAATAATATTTTTAGATTTTAAGCGTACGTATAAAAAAAAGCGAGTGCAAGTTAATAAAGCTATAAAGTACAATTATCCTTTACAAAAAAACGCATTTTAATGCAGTAAAGTGCAATTGTTTGTAGTTCAAGAAATTGTTAACACATAAAAGATGGCTTATTTATTATATTAATGAAAAGAATTGTTCCTTTGCTAATTGCAAAATGAAAAATCTATTTTCTAAACTTTACACGTAAGTTTCATTCCTTCCAATCAAAAAGTTTGAAATAAAATAATTAGATGTCCAATGTTCACACTTAGATAATAAGAGGCTTTTATATTTCGATGTACAAAATATATATTGTTAGATATTTTAATATAATGTATTAAGCAAGTGCTTGTGCGAGATAAATATATAAATAAAATATATATCTAATTGTAAGTTTCTAAGATATATTTAAAGTATTTTAGATTGATATAAATTGTGTACTAATAAATATAACATATTAATGACGAAGTACAAAGCAGTATGATTCAACATATTCTAAATTCAACGATATTAATAACATATTGTATCGTGTTGTATTAATATTTTTTTTAAATTACACATATATATGTTTGTGATTGAAAACATTTGTATTAATAGCTTTAAATTATTTTGAATAATTTACGGGCACAATACTTGCAAAGAAAAGGCAATTCAAAATTAGTTATATATGTACTTAATAACATTATACACATGTATGTAAATATATATATGTACATGAGATTATTTAATTAATTTTCATGAAATTATCATATAAATAATGTAAGAACTAGAAGATTTTTTTATCACTTTCCTCTTTCTTTATATTTATTTAAAAATTCTCATTATGTTAAAGTTTTATTTAATGATAGATATTAAATAATTCCATCATACAAGAGAAAACATCTTTCATTTATCATATTAAAAATGTATTTTATTAATGATATTACAAAATAATATTCATTTTCTTCTTCTTTTTTGAAGCTTTTGATTTTACAGAGTTTGCTTTTTTAACTTTTTTAGCTACCACAGGTTTCTTTTTTATCTTTTTCACTTTATTTTTCACAAGCTTTTTTGTATTTTCATTTTTATCCGTCTCAAATTTTTCTTCCATTTCTATTGCTTTTTCCACTAAGTCACCCTTAAATATTTCATCTATGAGATTAATTGCATATGATAAGTCAGGTTTATTTGCCTGTTGTACCATTTTCTGTTCCACTCTATTTATATACTTATTAGCAGCCTTTTTTGCTAATGATTGACGAAGCTAAAATTTTTTATAAATTATAAGAAATATTGTATAAATAATGCAAAAAACAGATCATAATGCATTTATCAAATATAAAATAAAACTGTTCTATTACCTTGGCAGGGGAAATATAATTGGGATTTTCCCATAAAGTATCACTGCCGAAACTTCCACTAAATATCTTGACTGGATTCAAAACAAATCTTGGACCAATTTCGGTTAATGCACCATCCTCTGTTAAAATTTGGAAGTTTCGGAACCATATCCTGTTGTCTAGAACAGTGAATGTGTATACATGATCAAAGAATGGTTGACTTTTAGGATGATGATTTGGTACACCAAAAATCTGTGTCAGTAATTCCTTCAAGAGAGAATAATGCGCATGTGTGGTGAAATTTTCATCAAATGATAATAATGGCCGAGATCCTCTCAAACAATTTCCTGTCATTTTCAATTCTCCCATTGTATAAACTACAAATAAGTTTAATATACAATTATACAAATTATGTATAAATATATACGTTGGCTCCATATATTAACAATTTATTAATTTGGTATAATATTTACTGTTTTCTATAAGAAATTTTGCACTTGGACCAGTGGGTATATTAGCAAACCACACGTAAAGATCCCGCTTCATTCGACCTTCAAACAGGATAGCTTTGTTACAATTTTTCATTTCACACATCTCGTTCACTACTTGTAAGTTCTTAGTGCGTTCCATCTTGCATTCTGGACGATGATGTGGCATCAGTTTTTTTAAATCTTCCATGAGATGTCGATGCCTATAATTGATACCTCGAGTAGCAAATATCAATACTCGTTGCCTGTTGATCCATTTCACCTACAAAAAAAAATTACTCCAATTTTCCTTTTCATTAAACAAATGTTATATAAATTATACAAAGAGTAAAGATTATAAAAAACAGTCACAATAATTATTTTTTTTTTAAATTATTGATTAACTTAACTGATTTTGATTAAATATGTTTTCTAAAAAGAAAATATTGATATATTTTATATGTAATTCTTTTTCATTAATTAATACTTTACAATATTAATTATATTGAATAATTTAGTATAGGTTATTTGCAAACCTTTTTAGCGGCTGGTTCATCTGCCACTTTTTTTTTCGGTTCATCTTCTTTCTCCACATCTTCCTTCCGCTTTCTCTTTAACATTTTCTTCGTCATTATAAGAATAAACGAAATAAATGGTAGCAAGAAAAATAAATAATCTTCAATTACACTCGCAATAGAATTGCTCACAGGATTCACGTGGACGCACAACTCACTAATTAAAAAGGTCTGTTCTTTTTGGCTGAACTTTTGCATCAGTTCATCTTTCAACCTCTTCTTTCCTGCTGGAGAGAAAAAGAAAAAATAAGATGAACTGCAACAGTTCAATCAAAAAGAACAGGCCTTATTTCTGTACTATCTAAAAAGATGAATTGATGCATTCAAGTGCAATAAGTCAAAGTGAAACAGAGATATATTTAAGCCTATTCTTTTTGGCTTAAGTTCATCTTTCTTCTTCTTCTTTCTTCCTGAAGAGAAAAGAAAAAAAGATGAATTGATGCAAAAATTCAGCTAAAAAGAACAGGTCTTATTTCATTTCAACTTATTGCACCGTATTGCAGTATGTCAGTTCAGATAGTGCACGAATAAAGAACAGATCTAAGAAGATGAAAACTCGGGAGACGAAAAAATTGAAAAGTATGCTCGAAAAGCGGCTTGTAGGGAAAATTCAAAGTATTGACTGTACATGATAACGTGGATAAATTACATATGTATGTATATTTTATTTTTCTTGCGGAAATTCCAATTGTAATATTTCATTTTATTTTGTTAGACGGAGGCTGTGTTCCAAAATTTACTGCCACACTGAAAATCTATAGTGCACGTGACGTAGATTTTCAGTACTTGCAGTAAATTTTGAACACAGCTGGAGACTCTGACTTTTGACTGGTCCGCTATTTCCTAGCCATTCGCATTAATCGGAGCAAGATAACACATTTTTTTTCCTCACGCTACAGAGCGAGATAGAATATATCTTTTCTCACTCGCAAGATTTGGCTAGAAAATGGACGACTTTTTTGATGGCCAATTTGGAAGTCGAGTGTAGATTTTAAAAGGAGGTAAAAATTACAAAAGTGAGCAAAGATTACTATATATTGACCAATTAAATTATGAATACTTTAATGAATTTGCTCACTTTTATAATTTTCACCTCATTTCGAGATACACAATCGACCTCTTGATAAAGGATCTCTATTGTGCTATAAAGGAAGCTTTCCAGCAAGAGATACAAATTGACACAAGAGTCATTCTTCTATCCTTGTTCAATAATCAATAAGAAACAAAGACGGAATGACTCTTGTGTCGATTTGTGCCTCTGCTGGAAAGCTCCCAAAATGATTTTCCAAAGCCTGAAATCCAGCCCAATTTTTTCGCAATCGGCCTGTTTTCCTTTGCTTTCTTTTTCTTCGTCGAATCGCAGTTTCCTATAATTTAGAATAGGAAAGGCTCGTTCAGTATGTATATTATAGACAGAAGAGAGATGCATATAATAGCAATTCAGAGTAATCAGCTAGCCAATCAAATTTTGTTTTAGTCCTACATTCTTCAAGTTGTCTCACCTGTCTTTTTCCACCATGGCAGTATTATTCACGAATGGAAACATGTCAGCTGATAACAACGGACGAATACCGGTAAAATTCATACAAACTTGACTAAAAATTTAAAGAATTCAAGAAATCCAGGGAAAATCGAAACGAGTTCGATTTATCGACGATTTCATAAAGAGGATTTAAAAAGAATCAAATGGCGAGGACTCTAACGATGGCTCTCAACATGTCACAAATAGAGAGGTTAATAGTGAGGCCAATCGAAGATATGCTTACCGTGGAGAACGATGATTTTACAATGAAAAACGTCGACGAAGAATACGAAGATATGCCGGAAGGCAACATGGGATTTAAAAAGAGAATTATACCAGTAATTACTATAGAAGAAACGGAAGATAACGTACTTCTCGATAGAAATTTAACCTATGATGATGGCGCGAAAAAGTGGGACCAAATTTCAGAGCATGAAACGGGGATATTAGTGGACGAAGCGTTTGAAATCGAGGAAAATCCACATATTGACATTAAGGAAAAAGAAGAGAGGAAAGAAGTAATTAATTGGAGACTGGCTCCAGTGGGTCATGCAGCAATAGTGTGGAATAGAGAACTACAAATGAATGAGGTACAAATGGATGAACCATGTATAGAGCAATCATATATGGAACAGCCACATACAGAACAATCACATGCGGAACAACCACATACAGAGCAACCACATGTGGAGTTACTACGTGTGGACGAGTCACAAGATCTGCAAGTAATCAATTCTGTGACAATGACATCAAGTAGTATGTTGCAAACACAAGATAGTGAGTTTAAAACCATTGAAGAGATAAAAGAAGAGGAGCAACGATTAATGACGGAAATCGAAAGACGAGGTGAGCTGCAGAAAACGATTAATGAAAGGGTTGCAAGAATTAAAAAAATGCGTGAGTTTTTGGAGAAATTCGATAACATTGAAGAAACTGAGGCTAAAGAGGAGAATGTAGAAATAGAGAAACGATTAAATGAAGCGATAGAAGCTTATTTGGCAACAGGTGAACAAAGCAAAAATTTCAGCGATAAATTCACAATAGTGGACAACAACGGCCAAAGCATGTGTGAAGCATCAATGGTTGTTACATTGAAGGACAAAAGATTGAGGAAGAACATCCGGGAAAATAAAACGTATCGGATAACATATGATATTACAGGATCTCAAATAAATCGATCATACTGCGTGTTTACAGATGATGATACTACATCATCACAAACAAGCAAAGCTAGAAAGAGAACAGAGGTGAGCAGATCGGAGATAATAACGCGATCAATGATGAGCTTAAGAAGAAATTTACCAACAATATCAAATTCGAACGAAGGGATGCAACTCAGAAAAAGGAGAGATACGCAATGGTCATTGAGAAATAGAAAGACGGCTTATAAATCGAAAAAACGAAAAGAGAACGATCGAGTAACGCATATGAGGAATGAAAAGGGAAGGTTTGTGAAGAAAAATTTGTGAAAAAATGAAAAAGCGCTTGCGATAGCTGACGAGAAAATGAACAAGGTAATCACCGATGCGGAAACAGTGTTTTCGAGTGCAGTGAGTTTTAATCTAATCCGAATTGGATCGATAACGTTTTTGGTCCCACATGCTTTATTTTAATTTCTGATTGGACAAGATTATGATTTTCGAATCAAGCATGGGTTAACTAAACTGAATCGGATTAAAACCGGTTGCACTCGAAAATGCTATTAATCTGAATTGTCAGATTAAACTGACAAGAAATCCTCAATTTTCAGAAGGTGCTGCACCATCGGTGATCATCTCTTCTTTTTCTTGTTCTTTTTCTTTTCTTCTTCCTCCTCTTATTAATTCTGTCTGCTTTACTAATGACGATACAGCCAGTAACGTAGATGAAAAAAGTTATTAACGAAATATACTTTCCAATCTTTCACAGAGCAGCCACAAAGAAGTAAAAATGCGAAGTCAACTCACGAGTGTGCAAAGCTCACTCGATAGGTTTCATCAGAAATTTCCAAAAACATAAAAAATTATAAGAAAACAGCTCACCAAAGCAAAACACGTTCATTCCAATTGAGTCAATTCAAACTGGTATTCATCTTGAGTGAGATAAAGGCGGCTATAACGGAAGATTAATTAAAGAACTCAAAGGACATCATGAGATACTGTCACGAAGGAAAAGAGCAACTGACGTGTTCAGAGAGGCGATCAAGAGTGATAAACAGCCGAGGGACTGAGAGGATGAAAACGCTTGGTAATTATAAGTTACTTGGAAATTTAATTGCGAAAAGTTCATTTCATATGTAATTTATATTGAATAATTAATTATATATTTACTTTATAAAAAAACAAAATATTTTATATGTAATTAAAAAAAAAGTATGCGACTTCGCAGTTGTTAGTACCCGGGAAAAAATATTTTATATGTAATTATACATAATTATATATAATTATATAAAGTTATATATAATTATATATAAAATATGTCCATATATATATATATAATATTTTTTCCCGGATACTTAAATTATATAAGGTAGTAAGATATAATTTGCATAAATAGTTCAAATGTATGTACTTAAATAATGTTAACTGCAAACTTTTCTATAATCTTTATTTTTTACTTCGTTTTTCAAAATTGACTGGTTTAAGTCCTCTTTAATACCAAAGTATAAAGTATATCTTATCGTCTTATATAATTTATGCATCACAGCAGAGGATTATATAGGCACCTTACTTGTTGGATTTATTCTTGGGACCACAAATTATACTATTCACCCTTTCGTACTTCGGGACATACATGTCCCACCTACGAAAAAAAGTATAATTTTTGAAAAGTAATCCGACTTTTATCTTGATTTTAAAGAAAAAAGCAACATATAAAAAAATCGCACCCTTTGTAATGTTTTCAATAAAATATAGTTATTTAAACGTTGTAAAAAAAAAATTTCATCAAATTTTGGATAGTAAAGAATAACCGTGTATTATGTCGAAAAATCATAGAATTGATGCTAATTGTATATTTAGAGTCTTATTTAAATGTGAACTTTATTATAATAGTTTATATATATACATATATATATATATATATATATATATATATATGTATGAGGATATATATCCGTCATCCACAATCCGTCATATTTAGAAAACTTTTACTCTTCTAAATATATCTTAGGTTGCATAAGTCGTGTGCGCGCGCGTGTGTATGTGTGTGTGTGTGTGTGTGTGTGTGTGTGTGTGTGTGTGTGTGTGTGTGTGTGTGTGTGTGTCGTGTTATGATACATAAATTAAAAAAATAAAATCCAAGTTTATATTTTAAATATATGACATTTCAGTGATTTGATCGTCACTTTGAATTTAAATTTTAATAATAAATTTAAAATTACACACAGAACTCCCAAAAATTGTCTTCATATGAAACGCATCTCTTTTGGGAAACTCAGAGGTACGAAAGGGTTAACATAATTTATTTCAATTTTATGTTTATATGTGTTCGACAGATTTTTCTGGTTTAAAATTAATACCATAAAAGACCGTAAAAGATCGTAAAAGACCATAAAATTTATATTTATCCATAAGGAACTGAATTTTCTTTTTTTAGCCACAGAAAATAGTTTCTATAAGCTTATTATAAATAAGCTTATTATAAGAATTAAATTATTTTGACCGTAATAAGTAGTTTATATTGATTAAATAATTTTGTATTTTTTGCTTACTACTAATAGTAAGATTTATACCATCAGTTCAGTGTAAGAATTGGTTTATATTTACGATTATAAATGATTCAGCGAATCTACTATTAGATATATTTTTTGCTTTATAATTTTAATTTTAATGGTATTATTTTACCTAAGGATGTGATTTATTTTGTGAACTATCTATATTATATCAGATAAGTTTAATTATTAAAGAGATATTAAAGAGATATTAAATTACCGTATTTACAATACAATAGGCCTGAATCGGACGGTATTGATTTATGAAGATGAACGCATATATATATATATATATATATATACAAAAAAGAGAAATTTAATAATTAAACTGAAATTATAAGAATGGTCTTATTTAATATTGAAATGAATGGGTGGTCAATTAGCAAGAAACAAGTATGGACATTATTTTATACCAAGCTTATCTCGCTAAGCGTAAGAGATATAAGGGAATGTTGACGGAAGTTCTTTTCCAGCTTCAGATTTATGCGTTACAAAGTTCGCGAATCGTTACTAAAAAAGTGAAGCAGAGTTTCGCCTAATATCACAATTTATAAAAATTGATTATTAAAATTTATTATATTATTTACGTTGTGACAATACTTGCGGAAACTATGTACATTTCGAGCGCAAGTGCATGTATGTTTGTGAATTAACGAAAGCATAAGAGACTGTGTAAATATAGAAGAAATATTATTTTACTTGGAAACTAAACATTTCGTTCTTATCTATTCGCCTATCGAACTTTATTTAGCGATCCGTTTTTGTCCCTCTATTTCCATTTTTCTTCTTTTTTCTCTCTCATTATCTACTATATTTAGCTTATACTGTTTTGTCATAATCTTGTTATGATCATTTCTACAAGAATATTCTCAAATAATTTTCAGTACATTCTCAGTAACATTCTTTGCATCATCATACAGATAATCTAATATTTATCGCTAAAACAGCCAAAAAAGAAACAGCCATATAAATAAATTTATAATTTTAATCTATAATTTTGTTTCTCCAGCTATAATAGAATTGATGGAGTATGTTTTTATTAAATTTGTTTTAAATAATTAATTTTATCAAAAGTTAATAATAAAACATTTAAAAATTGCTTAATAGATACTATTAAATTTTTATAATGGTTATTATAATGATTCATATTAAAAAATCCTTTTGTTACTAAAAAGAAATTAATAAAGTTAAAATGTCAAGAGTTTAATTTACTCATTTAATATTAGAAAGTTTTGATAATAATAAAATGAAATCATTAGGAATAGCTAAATTGTTATATACTATTAAAATATAATGAAAAAACAAAGATTTATAATTGATATGTCACTATTTAATTAAATTAAAAGAATGTACATGCTAAAGAATATTCTTAATACAAAGATGTTTATAACAGAAAATGTAGATGTTTTTGAAGATATACTGATTTAATTTAAAAGTTGCATTTTTTTTCATTAGGTTTTGGAATGCAGACTGTTCATCGAGCGATTTGTCCTTCCTTATGGATCTAAAAATCTAAAGATACTTTTTAAATTCAACTGCTTTACGAACAAGACTGAGTTCCGAAATCCATCGAAAAAAAGTGTTGCAACCTTTTAATTGACGAGTGTACAATTAAAGTATAGGTGAGAAAAGTACATCAGTTTGTTACTCCAGGAGAATTCCATAAGTACACAGATCGTGTTAAATTAAAGGATACGCTAACTAAATGGTATAATATGCTTATTAATATTATCATTTATGAATTAAATATTATATAATTTAATATATCTCTAGTGAAATTTTTTTTCAGAATTTTTCATATAATTTTTCAGATTTTTTAATATAATTTTATAACTTTCTCACATTTTTTTGTATGAATTGGACTTCTCAGAAAATCTACATTTTTCCTTAGAATTTTTCATATATATGTTAATTATGAAATATCATCAATAAAATTTCTAAGATTTTTTGTAAGTACAATTTCTGATGAAATATTATAAAATTTGAAAAATTTTTAAATATTTTTTTAAAATTATAAGATGAGAAATTTCAGAATATTTCAGAATTCACTTGTACTTGAAAAATTCTGAGAAAAGATATAAACTTTTCGAATATTTCTGATTTCTGAATATTTCTAAAAAAATATTCCAATATAAAAATTTTTAAAAAAATTTTCACGGTTAAAATAAATTAATATTAACATGTTATTAATATTAACATTTATACATTAATAATATCAGTTATAGAATTATAAATATAAAATGAGAAATTTGAATGGAACAACAATTTAATAATAATAATAATAATAAGAAAACGACATAATAATAATAATAATAATAAACGACATAGTAATAATAATAATAATAATAATAAACTTAAATATGATTGACCGTCTTTAATATCAATTTCGAATAGTTAAAATAATTGATAATATGTCAGCGTTCTTCAATTATTTCCAAATAATTCAATTACTTTTTGAGGTAATTACGCTATATATATTAAGGCTGTATTCGCTTTTACGTTCATAACGCTTTAAGCTGTCGTTTCATTCTTGTTGTTTAGTAAATATTAAACAAGAACAATTGATATTCATAAGCGCTGTGAGTGGTAAAGTGAACGCAATCTAAAAAAGACCGACGTTCTTCTATATAGTAATAATACACATCTCGTCCGATGTAAATGGAAATTTACCGCTATTTGGTTCGTATCTCCGCTAAATACGTGCCTTGACTTTTTAGTAATTTTTTTCACTTAACATTGTTTTGTTAGTTTTGCCTTATTCAGTCAATCTACTCATCACTGTCTGCAATTATAGTAAGTATGAATATTAATAAAATCATGTACAATATTATAAAATAGACTATAATATAAACAATACTTAACGTTTTAGGTTATGGGTAGACATTGCTGCGTTTTGGGATGTTCCACGGGGGTGAGCCTACCTTCCCACATGTTTCCCAAAGACGTTATCATGATGAATAAATGGAAAAAGGCGATTTATTCAGAGAAAATACAAGATTTAACTGATGAACAATTAAGAAAATGCGTTGTATGCTACAGACATTTTGCCGATAGTGATTATGAAGCAATGTATAGATTACGAAGATTGAAACCTGGTGTTATACCGTCCTTATATCTGCCAAATAACGGTAATAACAATACTGAAGCAAATAATTGTGAAGACAATGAGATAGTTAATGATCATGATACTGAGACTCATACTTACAGCATTGTAAGTACAAGAGATTCTAAGAGCAAAACATTAGATACAAATGCAATTGGTCAACTTGAAGAAATTGAAATAATAGAAATAAAAAAAGAGACACAACCTGTAATAGAAGTCTTAGAAAGTATTCCAATAATTAGAGAATTATCACAGAGTATTCCAATATATAAAGAATTATCACAAAGTATTCCAATAAATGAAGAGATGTCACAGAGTATTCCAATAAATAAAGAAGTATTACGAAGTACTCCAATAAATGAAGAAGTTTTACAAAGTTCTCCAATAAATAAAGATTCTTTAAAGTTAGAGCCTTCCTCGCCCAAAAATTCAACATCCAGCTTATCAGACCTGCATAACTTACTGCATGGAAAGTGCTTTCATAAATTTACGCCAAAAATGTGGAAGTTGTACAAATTATCATGTATATTAAGAAAGAAGCAAGAAATTGTTATAAAGAGGCAGTTATCATTTCGTGAACGTATAAGGCAAGCTAAGCAATGCAGCAAAAGTACTGCTATAGAAAAGCTATTGTCTTCATTGACACCTGTCGAACAAGTTTTTCTCCAGATGCAGATAAAAACGACAAAATATGCCTCTGAGGTATGTAAATGGAATATTACAGTAAGAAAACATCAACTTATGATAGATTGATCTAATTTTATTTATAGGATAGACATTTTACACTGACTGAAAAGATTGCTGCTTTATCTATCATGAAACAATCTAGTAAATGTTATCAATATCTGACACAAGTTTTCAATCTGCCCAGCATAGAAACATTACAATCTATACTTCAGACAATTAATATTCATCCAGGTCCAAATAATTTTATAAATAAATATCTAAAAAAGAAAGTAAAATTAATGAAGGAGAGAGATAAAGTGTGTCTTTTAATGTGGGACGAAATGTTATTGCAACCTCACGTAGATTATGATGCAAAAAAGAAACATATTCTTGGTTTTGAAGATTTTGGCAATAAGCGGAGAGCAAGATTTGCTGATCACGTGTTAGTTTTTATGATTCGTGGCGTACAAAGTGGATGGAAGTTTCCACTGGCGTATTATTTTTGTGATGGTGCAACAAAAACTGATCAACTTATTGAGTGGGTCAAAGATATTGCCAAAATTATAATTGACAGTGGATTGTATCTAGTCGCCTTTGTATGTAATGATGGGAAAAGGAATCTCACAACTGTAAATAAACTAAAATTAGAATCGGCAAGGCTAAAATTGAAACAAAGACAACTATATTGTAAGCATGCTTTTTGTTAAATTATTATTACTATAAATATAAAGATTAAATATTTGCATTTATTATATAATTTGTTTTAAATAATAAGTTTGAATATTAAATTATATATATATATATAAATTATATATATATATATATATATAATTGTATTTATTTTATTAAATTATAATTTCATTCGTTATTCTGTATTTCTTTAGATGGTTATGTAACAATAAAAAAGCAAGATATAATTCCATTATATGATCCACCATGTCTTATTAAAAGCATACGCAATAATTTATTAAATAATGATCTTGAGTTTGATGTTGAAGAAGGAGAAGAACGAAAATTTGCATCATGGGAAATCATTGAACAAGCACATCATATGGACTTGACTCATAGTATATATCGATTAATGCCGAAAATTACAGCAGAGCATGTAATAAGAAGTAAAATAAAGAAAAAAAAAGTTAAAAATGCTGCTCAGGTTTTGAGTATGACGATGGGCGGATTCATACATCATCATACCAAACTAGAAGGTATATATTTATATAAATTTAATAAGATACAATTCCGTATGTATTTATTACATATTTATATTGTTGTTGCAGATTGCAGAGGATTTAAACCCAAGATCGATTAACCCGGAAATGCCATAAATTCGTCAAATTAAAAACCTAAAGTAGAGCATGTGATGCCATTAATCAATCTTGGATCGATTCAAATCCACTGCAGTCGAAAACGCTATTAATAAGAATTAAATTATGTGATTATATATTAAGAATCATTTATTTTTCATGTGTATGTACTTTTTTTAGGGCACGTGAATACAGTGTATGGACCATTAAAAATGCCAGAAAAGAAAGGACGGGATACAGCAGAAATAATACTTTTTTTTGATCGATTGTTTGATTCTGTTAATGGACATACGTTAAAGCCGGAGAAACCGTTAAGAGTTGCCATTTCGCATAACAGTCCACATTTTTCATTTTGGGAGAGGGCAGTAAAGAGATTACAAAGAATGCGATTTGTCGATCGAAAGGATAAGAATCAAATAAGAGATTCGAATGTTCTGAAAAATTGGATTTCTACTATAGGAGGATTACGCAAATTGTGGATAATTTTGAAAGCATACGAATTCAAATGCTTGAAACCTCGAATTTTAAATTTGGATTCCCTTCAACATTTTTTCGGGCAAATTAGATCCTTCGGCATAAGGAATACTAATCCCACGTGTGCGGAATTCGAGAGTTCTTTTAAAACGTTGCTAATCAACAATTTAACATCACCTCGTACTGTGGAGAATAACAGTGAGAATAAAATAGACGGATCGTTGTTGTTTACGTTAAAAGAGTTTCTTAATCGTAAGATAGAAAGTAGATATAATGACGACTTAATGTTAGATTTGGAAAGGCCTTTAGATCCAACACATGATTATCTTAACATTTGCAATTCTATTGCGGCAAAAATCCTAAATAATTCACGAATCAAAGGATGCGACACATGTAAGAATCTCCTGACAGATATAAAATCTGAATTAGTTAGTAGTAACGATTTAATAGAAACATTTAAGAGTACTGAAGATTTATTAACGTCAAAAATGAGCGGCGTCTGTTATGTGCATCATGCGGCATTAATGTTAGAAACCGAATTGTATGTACAAATGGATTTACGTTGGTTAAATTGTCCACAGCATGATGTTCAGCTTAAAAAATTCTTAGTATCATATATAGTTGCATTTTATATTTGCAAATGGTGTAATAGTATAAACGATATACTAACAGAGAAAGAACATGACGATTTGAAATAGATAACATAATGTGCCTATATTATACGTAAAGTCAAAGCTGTAAATTTTAATAAAATATACAATTTATATCGTTCCATGTTTTTAATTATATTTTAATTATAATTCGCAATGCGGAATATGAAAAGCGTAAATTATTTATTGCATTTTTTTCTAAGAAAGTGAAACCGAAGGAAAACAAATAGAAAGAAAATAACATTTTCGACATGATGGAAATAAATTTATTTTATGTTTATAAATTTATATTTATACAACGGGAAAAATATAAATTCGTCTCGTCGACGAATATTAATACTCGAATGAATTTGTAATACATCTTAATCAGCTTACAGTAAAAAATAAAACAAAAATGCTGTATAACATCGAGATTAATTGTGAGCATGGTTCTGTCATTAACAGATCCGTCCATAATTTTTACGCGTGGCTTTTATGATATAAGAGCACATATTCTTACATCATTATTCTTAATCATCATTAATTAATAATTATCTTAGGCCTGATTCCATCATGTAAGAATAATTTTTATCTCAGTTGAATTTAATTTCTTTTTCTAAAAATTAGTAGAAGATAAAATAAGTTGAATCGAGATTAAAGTTAATATTACATTGATAGAACATTGATTATCTTAATTAATTATCTTAATCATTATTCTTACATTATGATTTTAAATAGATATATTATAGATTCATTGTTTTAAAACTAGACAAATCGAGATTTACGATATCGCACTTTCAAAAATCGTAATATTGAACATATCGAAATATCGTAGTTTCGAGAATCGTAGCGACGAATTAGGGGGGAAAACAATCTTCAATCTCCAAGATAATAACATAACCTGTATAGCAAGTTTGGATCTGAAATTTTTAATACGAATATCATAACAAATGTCGAAGTCATAATTCATCGAAACAACTATGTTTACAGGCCAATTAACTTTATCGATCTCACGATCAGTTAAAAGTAACTTAACGAATATTCGAAAAATAAGTGCTGCAATTAACACTAACTGCGTAAAATCTCTATTATACAAGGAATACGGCGATCCCATTAAAGTTCTTCAAGTAACAACGCAAACAATACAACAGCCAATAGGCGAACAAGTAATTATTATTGCAATTAAAGTTTGTCTTTTATCATGAAATTTTAATCATAAAATTTAATTGAGTTTTTATCGATGTAGATATCTGTAAAATGGCTACTATCGCCAGTAAATCCAGCCGATATAAATACAATACAAGGAAAATATCCTAGCAAGCCTCCTCTGCCAGCAGTACCAGGAAATGAGGGAGTTGGAGAAATAATTGCAATTGGGTCTGATGTTCAAGGTTTGCATGTCGGAGACAGAGTGGTACCAAATGGTCCTAATTTTGGAATCTGGAGAACACGAGCTAATTATGATTCTAAGGATGTTATGAAGGTGTATATTATTATATCATTTTATAAAGCATATTGATGCATAATTGAAAGAAGCAACAAGAAATAACAGATTTCAATCCAGAAATTAAGTATTCTGATCCTATCAGAAATCATATATTTATATAATTTTTGATAGATTAAAATCTGTTATTCCTTGTTCCTGTAGTCTGTATTTTTTGATTGTGTCTCAGGTTTGACAATACATTTGTTGCGTATGTTATTTCTTAGTCTGATTTTATAGATATCAAGCGATATTGATCTAGTTGTAGCCAGTATGATGAATGTGAATCCATGTACAGCATACAGAATGCTGAAGGATTTTGTTCCATTAAAACCTGGAGATACTGTGATACAAAATGGTGGCAATTCTGCAGTTGGTCAACTGGTCATTCAATTATGTAAAATATGGAATTATAAGTCTGTCAGTGTTGTTAGAGATAGACCAAACATACAAGAATTAAAGGTATAATGTTAACAGGTTTTTTAATTTACTATATAAATATAATATGTACAATATTATGAATATAATATATAAATATATATATATATATATATATATATATACAATATTATGTCTCTGGCAATGTGGGACTTTGAAGGTACAGTTGACTTTTTTTATTATGAATTTTGATAGAGGAGAGTACAGCTTTTTACAATCATTCAGAGATCGTTTTATTTTTACATTTTTTTATGTATTTTTCTTCATAGAAATCGAAAATTATATCGTAATAATAATGTTACACTTAAGGAAAAATAGGTGTATTATGTGTATGTGTGTGAAAAATAAAGTTAATAAAATTCTTTACATAATTATGAAATCGCTGTTAGATATATATGTTTTGATCATTTAAAAACTAATTTAGAGAGTTGATCCAACTCTTAGTTTTTAAATAATAAGCATAACAATACGGCGATTTCGTAAATTATGATGCTTTTCGATTTCCATGAAGTAAAATAAGAAATGTAGAGATAATAAAAATTCGTTAAAGCTTTCACAAGAGAGTATGTAAGAATTTTTTCAGATTTTTATATAATCCAGAACATAGTAAAAAAAATCTGCACTGAAGTTCAAAGTCTCAGTCTGCTGATGGAAGATGCAAAATTATATATTGTCGACAAAGAATTAAGAATACATCTATAATATTAGAAATATAAATTATTTAGAATCAATTGACGAGCTTAGGAGCAGACGAAGTGCTAACCGAGGAGGAAGTCCGAAATACACAGTTGTTTAAAAATAAAAAGTTACTTGCACCGAAATTAGCTCTTAATTGTATCGGTGGACAAAACGCAACTGAAATAGTGAGACATCTTGCCCATGGTGGTATTATGGTAACTTACGGCGGTATGTCTAGAGAACCATTAACTGTACCAATATCCGCACTTATATTTAAGGTAATCCAACATTCCATTTGTAATTAAAAATTGTAAAAAATATTTGTCAAATTTAATTAGGGCAATTTATATAATTTCAGGACATATCATTCAAAGGATTTTGGATGACAACCTGGACAAAAACAAATATGGATTCTCAGGAGAGATTGGATATGTTTAAGAATTTAGCAAATTTCTTTATAGATAAGAAATTGCAACCGCCACCATATAAACTGGTGCCTTTCTGCGAATATCAAGAAGCTATTGCTAAAGCGCTCAGTTTCGATGGTCGAACAGGTGTAAAGTATATTTTAGATTTAACAGAATCTTAAAATGTTTTTTATACATTTGTTACTTTTTCATTTCTATCAGTGGATTTGATAGCATTTAAAATTACCATCTTAGGATTATGCAATATGTGCATAAGATTGAAGCAAATTAAAATACTATCTTGTAAAATAGAATAATTTTTCATATGAGAATATATTTATTTCTAGACATATCGGTATATAAATATGCCAGAAAATATAAGAAAAATAATTGCAATGCGTTATATGTCTCAGTTAAAATTTTAAATCATTCGATCTCGTCGAGAAGATCGAGCAAGTCCATACTGCGTTTCAAACCTTCGTGCTCGTCCTCGAAAAAATCCGCATATACAGTATCAAGTTTGGCTTTGTAATCTTCGTTCAATTTTGGTTTTCCGTTTTCCGCGTTATTTCGTTTAGCATAGTTTCCTTCGATGTCAATTTCCTTATTTGCATTATTTACAGTCTCTTCGTCCATGTTTGACAATAAATTAAGCGTAAATGGTCTCTCATAATTAGTTTCCTCAGTTCCCAGCTGAACAGCCAACATGCCTAATTCTGCTTTCGTGCCGCAGTCTCTTACAAACTGTTGGCTGTCTCGCATTGCGCCTTCCGTTAGGCCGTATGTTGGCAAGTATCTATATAAAATAAATAATTTCCATACCATGTAATTGGCATATGTGTATTTTTTTTTTATTATATGTTTTCTTACATATTTTTGCCTAATAACGTCTTTCTATCACCAAAAGTATCGAAGGATCCTCCGCAACACGTCTCAGGGCTCACATCTTTAATCCTCATGGTGGCTAGAATGTTTCCGTGCTCTACGTATTTCTCATCGTATTTTTGAGGTACTACGTTAAAGCTAGCGTCGTCATTTTGTAAACCGCGTCGCAGGAGGATTGAAACTCGCACATGGTACGGTTCCAATTCTTTCAGGCAATTCTCCCGTACATTCCAGACTTCTTCGAAAGTCAGGCAGCCATAAAACTGCGCTTTGAAAAGTGGACAAAAATCCTCGTTGAATTGAATATTGTTAAATTATATTGAGTTATATACTCACGTTAACAACCATCTGCTGCACCATGCTGACGCACTTTTGTGCATTTACATCGTTGACTATCTCGTGCATTCCGTCTATGTGATTCAGAGTGATGAGAATGATTTCTCTGGGTCCAGTAGCCGCCTTCAATTGATACTTCACCATCATGATCATCAGATCGAATAATTTGTCCATGCTACTCCTGTCTAGTTTCATGATGGATGAAAGAGCGACGCTTTCTAAAGTGGTGCGTAACTCCGATATTCCAATCATCGGCGAATCTTCGAAAATCGGCGATAGTATTTTAGGATTGAGCAAAGCGGCTGTTACGTCATCTAATACTGTAATTAAACTAGTCTATAATTATATTAGCTTAAATATTTAAAAAAATATTTTTTAATGCTATATATATATTTAATGCTATATATATATATATATTTTTTTTTTTATTTTGACAATATAAAAATAATTTTTATTAAATCAATTCAATTTTAAAATATCAAAGAATCTTTCCGAAAAATAATATGTGTATTTATATCTGTCTGGTATTTTGATTCAGATTGAATATACGTAATTTTGATGTCTTAAAATGATAATTTTGATGATCTTAATTATAAATTTTTTATTTAAAAATTGTTTAAAGATAATACTATATAAAATAATTTTTATTTAAAAATTGTATAAAGATAATATTATATAATTGTATAAAAAATTATCATGTGTGTTGCTATAAAAGATTACCAGTGTAATTATAAATTGTATCATTTGTGCAAAAATATTAGCAAAATATCTATGGAATATTTTCGAAATATATTCGAAAGTATACTTTCGAGTGTATCTTCACCTTGTATTGTCTTGTCGACATCGATCTTTTGCGCCTTCAGTCTTTGTCGTAAAACGTATAACATCTCACCGCCCATATTTAAATACAGGATGGGTGTTGAATGCAAAGACATTTTTGCAGAAGCGATCTTTATTCAACAATTATTGTCAGCGATACATGTATCGAATAAGTACACGTACGTCTTACTAAAGCAAGTAAGTCGATGCGTCGTCTTGACGACGTAAGTGTACATAATTATTGCGATCGGTACCGAGACTGCGCGAAAAAATTTACGTGCAGACCTTTTTTAATAGAGACATAAAAATCTTGTACAGAAATGTTTTATTAAAAATTTTATAAGATTCGCAAAAAACTTGAGAGATGTATATATTTAATCTATTAATAAGTTTTCTTGATAAATATTATTCGATAAGAATTAATGTTAAAACTTATCAAATACAATAAAAAATCATGCAGCAATATTGTTGCAACCTTGTAATATTGCTAGAATAACTTGCGATGGAAAACAAGTTAAAATAAGCGATACCTAAAAAAATTTTCCCAGAATTTTTTTTATATGTAAATTTTGAAATATTCTGTGAATTATAAGATTTTTTATTTTTTTATAATTACGGACAAAATATCATGAATTTTTTTAGATATATTTTTATTAAAAATTAAAAAATGAAAAATCTTAGAAAACTTAGAATATATGAAGAATTCTAGAAAAAAAATGTATGTTTCCAAATCATTTCCGATAAAAATGTTCCAATTTATATAAAAAAATTTGAAAAATTTGAAAACTTTTTTAAAAAGTTATAAAATTATTCACAAATTTTGAAAAAATCAAATTTATATGATACTAAAATATTACGTGAAAAATTCTGAGAAATTTTTTACCAGGGATGAAATAGAAAATCGTTTACTCTGAAAGAAATTTTACCTCGCTATTATTTTGACACATCAGTAATTATTTTAGTAATGCAACATGTTACATTATATCCTGTTTAAATCAAATTTCCCGCGTTGTATATAGATATTTGAGTGTTGCCAAATCATCTAGTTGCAGAAAAAAAGAATTACTAAATCAGAGAAATTCTTTTGTTACTAAATTGGCGGGCGTCCAAGAATTCATCCTAACTGAATCTAGTGGCAGCAATTCTGTAAGATAAAAGAGAAAGAAGTGGTTTTCGTCTTCTATAATTGTTGGGTGAGTTTCTTACTATCTACGATGAATCAATCATAAGATCGTCAGTAGAAATGTTGCTTTCGAATGGAGTTACATTCAACAAGTTGACTCACCTGTCTAGTCGTTGTGCATAGATGATGCTCTTTTTTTTGAATACCGGCAAACAATAACAAATTAAAAAAAAGTATTGTAAATTGTTTCGAAATAATATATATGCAATGTAATAGGTAATATTTAATGGGAAGAAGTTACAAGTAAGATAAAAAATTGAACATCTGATATTGCAAATATTAGTATCAAATTATGTTCAATCCATAAGTTCTTATGTTGGGGTTAAACTGATATCCAGATGTATGAACGAACGAAAATATTGAAAAAATATTAGAAATACTAAGGAAATATTCTAAATATATGTATTTCTTTTAATTTCTAATGCTTAAAAATTACTATTTTATGATTAAAGCATGTTTAGTTTAAAATTACTTACAAATAAAAATAAATAACTTACACATGAAATATAAATAATTCAAAACATTTATTAAATTAATTCTCACGGAATAATTTTAAAATGTACGATGTCATTTTGCATAGTGCTGATTATTAAAAAGTTAAATGTCTTTTTTTTCTAGATTCTGCTCTACACAAAAGTATTACATTAATATAATATTAAAATTTTTAAGAAAACAAAATGGATAAAGTACAAAATATGTTAAATGTCAGATTGATTGCAGCAGGCAAGCATATTGAACTGTCAAATCAATTTAAGAAATTAAAGACTGATCAGGAACGTATAGTATTTACTCTGAATCTAATGCAACAATATGATATAGTTCCTAGTGCAACTGGTATGCCAAAAAATGCCAAAGAATCTGAGAAATTGCGGGAAGAAGGCAATAAAGTTTTTGTCACAGGCATCTTGAATAACACGGCATGTATTGATGCTTTAAAATTATATACAAAGAGTATAGCCTTTGCACCTTATCCATCTGAACAACTTGCTCGTAGTTATGCTAATAGGTCAGCAGTTTTATTTAAATTAGGCTTGTATTCAGAATGCATTCAGGATATTGACAGAGCACTAGCCCTAAATTATCCTGACAATCTAAGAGTAAAGCTTTATCTACGTAAAACAGAATGTTTAATGATTATGGGAAATCATTCTGTAGAACACACACTTAAGGAGGCACAGCACTGGCTGGAGAAGATGTCTATAAATGATACAAATCGAGAAAGATTAACTGCAAAGCTTAATGTTTTACATAATAAAACTACGCAGACAAATGTAAATAAGAATACAAAAGTGAAAACAGAAGAAATTCCTGCTCTTCCTATTATTAAATCTTGCAATAACGAAGTTCCTTGTGCTTCAGATGCAGTAGCTATAAAATATAATGAGCGTTATGGCAGACACGTTGTAGCTACTCGTAAAATTCACCCAGGAGAGGTAATTGCTGTGGAGAAACCTTATGCATTAATATTAGTGCAAGAAAATATGCAAACGCATTGCTCTAATTGTTTAAGGGTGTGTTGGGCAAACATACCCTGTAACTATTGTACTTATGCTATGTATTGTTCAGAAGAATGTAGAAATATCGAATGGGAGAAATGTCATAATATAGAATGTGTTGTCTTCCCTGCTGTGCTTGAATATTCTTATACTTATAATCTCGATTTGTGTAGCATAAGACTTGCTGTGCTTGCTTTAAGAGAAGCTGGTGGTATTGAGGAATTAAGAACAATGGTAAAAGAAGTTGACGAACACGATGGTATTTATATTTTTTTATAGCTTATATAACATTTATACTTTTTTTCTTAAATAATGAAGTGATTCGTATATGTCATTATTTTTCAGATCCACGAACAAAAGGTTTTTCTCGAGATGGAAAGTTACATAGCAATAGATACATTGGCGTATATAGTCTCGTGACAAATACCGAGAAAAGATCCGTCTCTGATCTCTTCAAGAGATCTTTTGATACTTCTTTTTTTGTATATTTTTTAGCGACGCGTACTGTGATATTTGGTACTAAATTACCAGAGGATTTAAGCGGACTGGCGAAAAACAACGACGTTACATTTATTGGTAGTCTTATTTTAAGACATCAACAAATAATCCCCAGTAATATGCACAGTGTATGATGTCAATTATGTATATAATATATTATATTGGTATTATGTGCCACATTTATTGTTTTTACATCATTCTCCGATGTGTCAATGATTTTTTTAACATTTCTTTTAAAACTTTTATTAATTTAAATCTGATATTTGCAGTTTGGTGAAACGCAAGGTTTAGAATATCTAGAACGCGGTATAGCCGCTATGCCATTTTTTAGTTTAATTAATCATTGCTGCGATCCAAATATATTAAGACACTCAAGACCTGAGCATATAGTGATATATGCCATGTATCCCATTGAAAAGGGCGAGCAGGTATTAAATTATTTATATTGTATAAATTGTTGATTTAATGCAATATATGTTATCTCGTTACAGTTATTAGACAATTATGGCAAACATTATGCCGTCATGTCAAAAGCACAGAGACAACAGAAACTACTCGAACAGTATTATTTCATCTGTGATTGCTTACCTTGTCAGGAAGATTGGCCCTTATATGTTGAATTACAGTCATACCAAGTATAATAAATAATAACTTTAATTAATAACAACACAGGTCTGCAAACTTTGAATTTTTTTGTCCTTTGGAAAAAAGAAAAGTTGTTTCCCATAGTTTTAGATGTGTTGAATCCGAATCCATAAGTGAAACTGTTCTATTACGTCAGGCTTTTGAAACAAATGAGGTTGAAAATATTTTTATATTAAAGTAAACAGTAAAGTATCATTTTTTATCGATATATTTTTATATTAAAGCATAATATATGTATATTCAAGCATTAATTTGTGCTCTTTTCAAAATGTCAAACATTAAGTTCATTAGTTGCGAATTTTCAAAAATAATAAAAAACGCGTTTCAACTTTATTTTTCTCAAAAACTGATACACTATTTTCTTTTATGGATTCGAATTCAGCACATAAAAAATTATATTAGAAAACTGCTATTCTTTTCCAAATAGCAAAAATGCAGACCTGTGCAATTTGTGCATTTTAATCGTATATTTTAATGATAATATAATGTTTGATTTGTTTTGGATATAGACATTAGTGAAGAAACCAGAGGCTAAGGCTAAGATAAAAAAGGCGTTAAAGAAATTTAATATATATGTTGATTTAGCGAAAATAGGCAACGTGCCGAACAGATCTTATATCATTAAAGACTTATTGAAAATGGTACAAGTATTGCACGATTGTGCGCCGATGCCTTGCGAGGAAATGAGTAATGTCATCGAAACATTAAAACGGGTATATGACTTCAATGGGAATATATGTGAGATACCAGAAATACAAAAGTAAACATTATATTTTTCGATTGATGAAACAACGTTACCATTTTTATTCGTGTATGATTAAGCATCAAGAAGAACATTTTAAACTCTTTGAGAGAGAAAAATTAATATTTTTTACAATATATGTATATAAGAATTTTTTTGGTGAAAAAATAATTTTTAAAGAGATATATTTTAAAAATATTTTAAAAAGTTTATACAGAAACAATGTTATACTCATTAAATGTATTTTTTTGACATATGTGTTATATTTTTAAAAGATTAAAGTTATGACAGACAATACTATGCGCTTACATTCTCCTTTTCTTGTTGTCCTGCGTGTGTATTATCCTTGTATCCTTTCACTCACTTTGTTACGTATGCATGTAAAGTATGCAATTGAAGAAAGATATAAAAACGATATAAATTGCAAATAATACTGAGGTAGTGTAAAATTGTAAAATACAACATTAAATTAAAAAATTCAATATATGTTCGCCTTTATAGTTATTTAAGTTAAGATTGTTATATCAATGACAACCAAGTAGTGATTGTTAAAAGAATCATCAATCCAACTGATCGATGCGTTGTCCCAAGATTATTGCTTAAACTTCTTTTAAAATTCTCGCCGCTTTTGTACGTAATTCGCCACTCCACTCCTGGATACACAGGGCTATGTTTTTGAAAATATTGTTCTAATGCCAGCTCCGTAGTAATACCTGTTAAAATTTAGCAAACGATATTGAAAAAATATTCAATAAATATGATGAGAAAAAAAAGTTTGAAGATATTGTGAAATGAAAGTTACAATGTAAGCATACCGAGAGAGATTGTTTGAAGACCTTCCAGCATGTGAAAACCATCTCCGCCTTTTGCAAGAAAATCGTTTATGAAGACATTGTAAGTAGCATTTTTTTGAAGTTCACTGTACGTTGGTATTCGGCAAGCTGCGCATTGAACAAGGACTGAAATTACCCTTGAGTTCCGTGGTCGACTCACGTCATAGATCACCTGTAAAAACACGCAAATTTATCTTTAACGAAACACAGAATAGAACAATAATCAAGTTTTGGTGTTCAAATAATCAAGTGGAAGTTATAAAAATTAATACTTGAATAATTCTCTTTCGAAATAACGAGATTTAAACAAAAGTTTAACTACCTGCAATCCTGAATATTGCAAATAAGCACCGAATAAATTCCCAGTAGAAGTTATGTTATCGATGTTATGAACGCTCCACTCCAGCATTGAAAGAATTTGTTCTCCTGTCATGGAAGCTTTGACGATGACATTTCCGAAGGGCAAGACACTTATAATATCTGCTCGAGTGACCTGTAAGTAATGTTACGATAAGAGTTTGCGAATTAATCTCCTGAAAAATTTTTTCAGAATCTTTACACGAGAATCGGAACATTTTTCAGGACTATTTCATATATATGAATTCTAAAATATTCTAAGAATTTTAAGATTTCTCATTGTATAATTTTTGAAAAAATATCTTAAAATTTTTTATATTTTATAAGATCTTATTAGAAATTATATAATGAAATATCTTACGAATCTAAGAATATTTCAAAATTCATATGAAGAATTTTAGAAAAAAATACATAGACTTTCTTTAGGGTATTTCTGAAAAGTATCCCAATTTGTAAAAAAGAATCTGAGAAATTTTTTAAAAAGTTAAATAATTATAAAAATTGACATAAAAATTGTATGAAAAATTATATGAAAAATTCTGAAAAAAATGTTTCATATAATTTTCATAAGCAAAGTGCATATCAATTAACCTGATCGTTTCTGGCTCTGGTGATGGACGATCTGATGCTGCCACTATTCTGCACCGCGATAGCGGTATCTGTCCATCCTTCCTTATTAAAATGTTCTCTGGCATACTACGAACAAAAACAGCACATTAATCTTAAGATTATTTCGTAATGTTGACAACTAGAAAGTGCAGTTCATTATATATCAGTTGGCGATCTTACGTAATCGATTACAGCATCACAAATTAAATTTCCCATATTGCATTCTTGCCGTCTACAATTCTTACTGTCTCCATCCAGAAATACTCGTGTTTTTCCAATCACTTGCTCTTGTAATCGGTCGATCGGTTCTCTTTTGTCGTTTATCAATCTTATTACATCTTCCGCCTATAAGAAACAATATAATAAATATCATAAGCTTTTATTTTTTGGAGAATTTCTGTACATGCAATTATTATTACACTACATTAAGAGTGTTTATTTGTATTTATTTATATTTATATATTCAATATATAAACACATCTCTATTCGTTTTTTTCCGTAACTATCTTTTAAAGTATTGATTTATAATTAAGAATTATTTTGTATATATATATATATATATATATATATATATATATATATAATCATAAAAAATTTATATCATATATATATTATACATTTATCATTCTTTTAAATTATGATCTATATAATATAGATTATATTTTTTGTCATTTGAACAATTTTGCATTTTTTCAAAAATTTACCTGTTTCACGTTGGCGTCCACGAGAATCGGATTTCCTTCTATATGCGTTACCTCTCCTTTAATATCGAAACTTACGGAAAAATTTCCTAAATATTTAGTGTAAGCGTATGCCTGTACGACATAAACTTTTCTGCCGCTTTTCTGTATTACTTCTGTAGGATAAAAACCTTCTGGTACCTCGACATCCGGCGATTTACCGCGATATAGAAAGGTATTCGTATGACCTCCGATTACCAAATCAATATCCTCGACTTCCCGAGCAATCTTCTTATCGGTCTTAAATCCCGAGTGACCCAAAGCGATAAGAATGTCGACACCCTGTTCCTTTAACTTCTTAACTTCTTCTCGGATACACTTCACTTCATCTTTAAAAATTACTTTTCCTGTACTTGATAAGATCTTCGTATCGGGCGTCAGATAACCGATCACGCCGATCTTTTTGTCATTCACTATGAGAATTGTGCTGTTTTTCAGATTTGTGGCAGCTAAGTCTGGCTGCTCGCTGAGGTCCAGATTTGTTGTTAAGATGGGATATGTGGCATTTTGTATAAAAGGTATTAAACCTTCAACACCATTATCGAACTCGTGGTTGCCCAAGCTCTGTCAGAATTTATTGAATATAATAACGCGAATTATTATACTTATACATACTTTTGTTTAAATATTATTTACATTTATTTACAATTATTTATAATTTTATAGAACGAATTACATTTTATGCAGAAACACTAGAAGTACCAACGTTTCTTAAAGAAAGAATGCTAAAAATTTTTAGATATGTATCTAGTTAAATTCTTAAATATTTCAAAATCGTATATTAATTATTAAATTTACTAAGAAAAAGCGAATAAATTACTAAAAAAACTAAGAAAGTGAAAAATAAATGAATTTCAGAATCTTATTATGTATAAAAGAAATATAACATTAAAAATAAAAACGATCAATAATAACCGCTTGGTATTTTTAATTAAAAATTTAATTATAAACGAATTATAATTAAATTGAATTGAATTAATTTAATAGTAATAAATTAATAAGAAATCTTTAGTTTTTTTATAATTTTAAAAATATTTTTATAATTTTTAGAGTCTTGTTTAGATATTTACTATAGCGTCTGGCGCCAAGAGGTTCATGAACCAAGCAACCGCTTCCCACTTGTACTTGTTGAACCACGCGGTTCCTTGATAAGTATCGCCGGCGTTCAGGAAAATCGTCGAAGGTGATTCCGATTTCGCTTGACGGACCAGAGTGGCAATTCTGGCGAAACCTCCATAACATTTCCCAGCTTTGGAATCCGCTGGCGTACACGCCGTCGACAATTGCGACGTCTCCTCAAATCTAAAAATATTATGTGAGAAATTCTCAGGGCTATACTTCATTTGGTTTAATTACATAAATTTTAACGTTAGAAAAAACAAGGAAATTGTCTCGATAACTCCATGTATGCAATGTGTAACTGACACATAGGTGTGGAAGATAATTAACTATCTTAACATTTGTGATTATCGCTCGGTGGCGATAATTGTTGTTGGTGTGATAGAATTGGATGATAACGACCATGTATGAAGAGCAAACATAACTTAAATAATTCAATTATTAAAAAAAAATTATTAATCCTTTGAATTACTCGAATTTGCACAATTATTTTTTGTTTTCCCTGGTAAAAATTTTTCTCAGAATTTTTCATATAATTTTTTAGAATTTCTATATAATTTTATAACTTTCTCATATTTTTTTATACGAATTGGTATACTTCTCAAAAAATCTATAGCTTTTTCAGAATTTTTTCAGAATTTTTTATATATGTTAATTAAAAAATAAGATTCGTAAGATTTCTAAGATTTTTTGTAAGTATAATTTCTGATGAAGTATCATAAAATCTAAAAAATTTAAAAATATTTTTTTAAAATTATGGAATGAGAAATTTCAGAATATTTCAGAATTCATTTGTATGAAAAATTTTGAAAGAAAATGTAAACTTTCCGAATATTTCTGAGTATTTCTGAAAAATGTTTTAATTCGTATAAAAATTATGAAAAAAATTTTTACCAGGATTGCGATGAGAAACAAAAATATTAAATATATTAACATTTGTTTTATTCTTAGGCTAATATTACATTTGTCGACAAAGCATTTCAAGTCTATTGATTGGCTGCAAGAAATTGTCGGATCTCTCCATCCTGTAGCCAATCAATAAACTTAAAATCTTTGTCGTGCGACAATTGTAATATCAGTATACATAGTGAGATATACATAATAATAGTGAGAATTCCTAAATACCTCGCGTGCATGTCATTTGTGTGAACAATTCTAATGGTAAATTCTTCATCTTTCCGTAAAATGGGATTTGCGAAGGCTTCGTTTGCGATTATCAACAGCACGACAACGTAACAATTTACGAATGAAATGATTAACATCTTCTATTGTTACTGGTTCCAGACGTTATTATTCCGAGAGTTTTTCTAGAATTTCTTTTTTATTATCTGGTATCTTGTTATTCTGGTATCTTTATTATCTGGTATCTTGTTATTGTATTTAATGTCGATAGAGCACGCTTTCGTTTCACTGTCAATTACACTATTGCTTTAATTTTCTCTCACGATTATTGAATTATCATGTTGTATTTTTCAATCTGGAAAGACATAAAATATCTTGTTTCAAGGTTTATTCTTGCATATTTCGTGATATAATTCGATTAATTTTATAACATAAATTATATTTTACAATAATTGGAATCCTTTATTTGTAAACCTGCTGATGATTTTTTTGATGATTATTTATGAATATGGAAATTATTATACAATGAAAATATACAAAAGTTTTTATATATTTTCACTTTTCGCATATTGCATTTATAAAATGTGACAATCTAAATTTCTTGGCTTTACGATCTTGCAAAACAGAACTTGCCAAGAATGCAACAGTTCGTAATGTTGTCGTAAAGTAGATCGTTAAGTTTCAAGCAATAATCAATTCGATTTAGACTGGCGTCGTGCCTGACTAATTTATGGAAAGTTACGAAAATGGAATTTTTTTCTTTGATTTTCGATAATATATTTTCCTTTATTAAAACACATTAGTCTGAGAAATTACGAATATAGAATTCAATGCAATTCTGTTTTTAGGAGGAGAAAAAGAATGAAAGGAACACGATTCGGATTAATACTTAATATGGAGTTACACTATAATTGTAAAATATTGTATAATATAATGATAATTATATTGCATATGACAACATTTTTTATATAAAAAATGCTTATAAAATATTAAGCTGTAAAACAGTATGTATTCATTATTATAGTGAGTAAAAATATCACATAACGTATGAAAATGTTTTATTAAAAAAATATTCGGATATATGTATATACTTTCAAGCAGTAATTATAATTTTAATTCATTTAACGTTTAAGTTTGCATTTGATTAGTTTTATCATTACGACATGTTTTCTAATTTTAGAAATAATAATGAAGACATAATAACATTATAAAAACATGTTTCATATATGAATGATAAATAGCAGAATAGTTTATATTTGATATT
>Ga0157363_1000508_pt1 | contig 29763 bp, 19 predicted proteins | sample AttsexASBM1_FD_111477 | JGI IMG/M metagenome (GOLD analysis project Ga0157363, IMG submission 111477) | Fungus gardens microbial communities from leaf cutter ant in Ribeirão Preto, State of São Paulo, Brazil - Atta sexdens ASBM1 | ecosystem: Host-associated > Fungi > Mycelium > Unclassified ... | reverse complement strand
AAAATTAAAATTAAAATAAGTAATTTAACAGTTCCCTTGTATCAATATTTATATATACATCAAAGTACTTACTTTAACGGAATTATAAAATGCTTCGAAAATGCCGACGTTCTTGGGACTAAGCTGCAAATTCACCGAGCCTTCCATAGTGAGAAATATACCATCATGCTTCACGTCTGAATTAGTTTTTAACTGTATCAAGCCAGCAACTACCTCCTGCAATATATAACCTCAATTTTCATTTCAAATATCCACAATTTAACAAGAAAATAAGAAACTAAAATAAAAAAACCAACCCCTTCGTGATATATTTTACTCGCACGTTTCAATTTTATGTCTATATTGACAGACATTTTGCGAATGATCCCTTTTTTTTGACACTTGTCAAAGAATATCAAAGGTATCAACTCATCTGTTACGAGAAATTACACGCCGTTAAGTGATTAATCAATATATATATATCAATTCCATATATTTTATTCCATATGTTCAATGCCAAAAAGAAGATAAATAATCACTGCTGAACCATGTATGTACACGAGTTTTGAAAATTTCGGAAAGCATCAAATCGATATGAATCGTGACTTACGATCAGCTGTTCGTAGACAAGCTGATAAATTATGAGGGTGTGAAAGTGACAGCTATACGAGTCAAGAGTCAAGTCTGTCTCGCTTTGTAAATAATATAATATCATATACTGTAATTAATATAATTTATATGTGTACACAGTAATTTTAATTAATATAATTTATATATATTATTATATATATATATATAGTAAACTGTTTCTGTATATTTACTTTGATCATGGATTATTCGTTGTATGCTCACACGCTGTAAGCTTCATTCTATTTTCCTTCTGTAAATTATGAATATAATGAAGCTTACAGCGTGTAAGCTCCAGAACCGAACGCAACCAGAATATACAGCATTTGATTGATTCTGGACAAGTTGTTATTGACATCACAAATGTTACAATCTCAAGAAAAGTGTCGAAATGAATAAATATAAAGTGTTTTCATGCAATTGATGATCTTTATCATGAACATTTCAATATATAGATCGATATACGAAACCGATATTTACGTAGATCATAAAAAATAATTACACTTGCAACAACTTTTCAGTACCTATATGGAATTCTTGTAGGGAGAACTTGTGATGTCCAAAATATATCATATAATCATAAATTATAAAATATAACCACTATTATTTTATATATAGAACTGATTCAAAAATAAAATTAATTGAAAATATTTGGATATACTACATCTAAAGATATATACAATCTTTGAAAAGCAAAGATAAAAGATGAAGTAAAATGATTACAAAGTAATATTAATAATAATTTCTCTTCATATAGTAAAAGATAATTTATATTTCTTTTTATTATTTTTTCGCGCGTTTAATAAAGTATAGCTCAAACGCATCTGCTTTCTCACGTCTCTACATTTTTTAATCGTTTTTGTTGCAGAAAACCGCTTCATTCTTTGACAACTTTCAAGCTGCTTATTAGACTTTTACGAGCAAACTATAAAAGTATCAAAGGGAATTTTATTACTCCGAGATGATTCGACCAATGAAGGAGTGACAGGTCGGGTAAACTTATATAGACACGGCGCGATGCAGCTTAATTCTTGCTGCGCAGGCGCGCAGCTTTCTTCTGCGCCGGCTTCCTGCACTAACAAATTCAAATCGACAAAGTCGTTACTTGCGAGAGTTGAAACAGACTTGATCTCCTGTAGCGACTTACTTCTCAAAGGAAGGGACAGAGATTTGTGTCTGCAACGGAAACAAGGGCCTCTCTGCGCGATTGTGACTGACTATGGCGACAAGAAATCGGACCGTTATCACGGTGAGCACGAGATTACAATTTGCAAGCGCGGAAAAATCCTTCCTATTGATAATGGACGGATATCAACGGTCCAACAGTTGTCCTAACGCCTGACATCTTTAAATGCCCCCTCGCACGCTTAAATGCCACCTCGATTATGACCTCGAGATTTCAATACCAGTCATCTCTTAATCTTATCCCAATAATTTTGGATCTTATGAAAATTCCTCAAAGATAATTTTTATTGAAATAAATCTAGCAGAATAATACGTGGAAATTTCTCCCTTGTCAATATTATAAAATTTTTACATATATGAAATGGAAGGCGTTTTAGACATAATATTAGCGTCATATTAGCATTCGACGATGACATATAAATTGTTTATAACTAAAGATATTACCCATTCAGTACAAAGGGACTATTGGAGATTAAAGATAAGAGATTAAAGACATCCCTATGTTCTGAAGATGTTCCGTACAGCATACTTTATTCTAGGATGTTCCTGGAATAAAATATGCTTTATGGATAATATCTTTATTTAATTTATAAACATTATGTAAATGTAAGAATTATGTGTAGCTTGAATTTGCACCATTGTCCCATAATTTTATCAGACTGTTCCATGCTGCTTATACATGCTGCTTCATTAATATTTTAATACATAATATCAAGAGGAAAAATTTCAATAAGTATATATTGCTTTTTCTATTTAAAAACACAAAACTTATCCAATAAACAATAACATAACTGTAACATAATTTTGTTATAATTTTTCACTGATTTTCCTATATAATTGTATTATATTGTTGAATAGGAAATTATAACTAATAGTATATAATTATCAAAGTCATTAGACACATCTAGGTAGAATATCATATTCTTTTAAATTTTATCTTTAAAATTTTGTTTTGTACATGTGATTGTTTCAGAACCATGTAAACCAGGAAAATATCAAAAGTATAAAACCTTCGGTGGTTGTTGTACCATCGAAAGGAAAAAGAGCCGTACTAGGTGAAATAAGTAATAGAGTTAACACGTTGAGAGGTGTTGAGCCCATTGATAGGGTTAGTTTATTACAAAGAAAGAAAGTGCCAGTGTCGAAGCGGCAAGCTGTAAAGCCAAATATAAATCCACCTGAAAAGCCACCAGTGCAAATCGTAAAACCAATTGTAAAAACAACATCATCTTCCAATGTAAATAATGCTTGCAACATAGTCAATGTACCAGCTGCTCTTGTTAGTCAAAAGAGAGAAGAGAGGAATTCATTTTCAACGGATTTATTAAAATTTGAAGATATTGACGAGCAAGACAAGAATAATCCTATTCTAGTTTCTCTCTATACTAATGACATACATGAATATTTAAGGACGTTAGAAATCAAATTTACTATTAAAAAGGGATATCTAGCGGGCCAAGAAATCACTTCTAAGATGAGATGCGTATTGGTAGATTGGTTGGTAGAAGTACATCAACAATTTCGATTGATGCAAGAGACGTTGTATCTCACCATTGCAATTATCGATCGTTTCTTACAAGTAAGACAAATAATATGTCATAATAAAAGTAAATATCTTTTACAAAGAAATTATATGCATATATTTAAATAATTATATGTATATTTTATTCTTCTAGTTGTTTCGATCTATAGATAGAAAGAGATTACAGCTGGTAGGTGTAACAGCTATGTTTATCGCTAGCAAGTATGAAGAAATGTATTCGCCAGATATAAGTGATTTTGTATATATCACAGACAAAGCATATTCAAAGATGGATATATTGGATATGGAAATGCTTATTGTAAGAACTTTGGACTATTCGTTCGGGCGACCATTACCGCTGCATTTTCTTCGAAGATATAGCAAAGCTGGAAAGGTATGATATATATATAAATATATGAAAATTTTTATCTTTATTGTCTCATTTATATTATTTATAACTAACACTGTAATTTTATAAATAAAGTCTAAATGATTTTTAAGGCGCTCCCTGTACATCACACGATGGCTAAATATTTTCTCGAGGAAAGCTTGGTTTATTATGAAATGTGTCATTATCCACCTAGTCTCATCGCTGCAGCAGCGATATACCTAGCATTTTTGTAAGTAATTAAATCATCTTATGCTATACATTTCTCTAATATCTTTGATTAATGCTTGTTCATTAGAATTATCGGTAATGATGAAGAAGACGAAGGCAAGGTTATTTGGTCAGATACTCTTGCATACTATAGTACTTACTCCAAGGACGATGTGTTACCTGCAGTATATGATATAGCTGCCATAATAACTAATGCAGAAAACAGTAAATATCAAGCTGTAAGGAAGAAGTATGTTCATGTGAAACACATGAAAATTAGTATTCGACCAGAACTTAAGTCGCCAATTATGCTTTCCATTGCAGGAAAAAGCAATAAGTCATAAATTTGTAATAAAACAATAGAATTTGAACTCGCTATTTCGAGATATTTTCAATAAGATGTTTGTTACATTAAACGTATCGATGAATATGACTATGGACATTATAGTTCATGGAACATTACATCGAAAAATAAATTAAGGTAAATAGAGGATAAAGTAAAGCTTTATCACAAAGTGATGAATGTATGCGTTAAATATTTCATGTACAAGTTTCTTATTGAAAAATCTATTCTGATTTAGTCACGTACGAAAACAAAAAGACGTATTTAGAGTTTTATATACAAATGTTTGTTACTATAAGTAAAAATTTAGTCGGGTAATACTGATGGACTTTATTTTGGACTGCCGTAGTAAAACTAATTATAGCGGAAAACATAAAACGCATCTTTTATAATGAAATATTAAATAAAGCTTTTAGTTTTTATTCCTAGCTGATTATAATAATATTTTAATTTTGATATAAGTCCTACAAAGATACTTTTGATGTCATCATATGAAAATATGTGAGTATTCTAAGACATATTTCATTTTTTTCTTATACTTTTATATCCATATTTTCTCAAAAATGTCTATCTTAAATAGTATAGGAGTTTATCGTTAAGTCTTTCGATTGTTAATTTTGGAATATAAATTGGATACAATTTGTGTACGAAAGTGAGGCGTAATCATTTTTGAAGATACCATATATTACTTAGGAAATTTTTATCAATATAGTGATAAAAAAATGTTCTTTGATTTTACATTTTATATTACTATATCCTATAATATGTATATAAAATAATTAGTATATAGGTATTTGCGCATGCCTGAAGCAACATAAAATTTTATATTGTTAAGCAATCCAAATTTTAATGCTCCCAAATTTAGATGTTTAATATATACATGACTCTATTTTAAGATCGAATACAAGTGGCTATTTAGGCCTTATTAGTTGCAAATTTAATTATAATAATAATATAGATTAAATTACTAACTCTATATACACATACCTTTGTAAATAAAAGGCTAAATTACTATAATTGATCTGTAATGCATTAATTTCTTATATTTATTATGTAATAGTAAAATTTTTTTCTCACATTCATACATTAATGCAACATTTAAAAAATATTAATTTATTTTTGAAAAGTTTTTAAAAAATGTTTAGCACGCGTGGTGGTTTATCAGCCTCAGGTGGAAACATTATATAGCGTTCTAAAAAAGTATTAAAGGTCAAATGAATGCTCAATCTATTAAGAATTGAAATCTATTGTATTTTGTGAGTACTTACCCATTAATTTAATGGGTGCAATAATTTCTTGAAGTTGTGCTTGTGTATGAATTGCACTTTTTTCCTACAAATAAATCAAAAAATGTAAAATGTAATATTTGGAAATCCTTGGAATATTTATTTGTATTAATTACTTACTATATCAGCTAAACTTGTAGGAGCTGATCTGTCCCAAATTTCAGATTTACTATTTTCCACTAATTCAAAGAACTCCTTTTCCTCCGCTAAGATCTTTACTGCACTTTCATCAAATTCGAATCGTATTAGCACTTGCACCAACTGGTACCATTCGTCTGATGAAACATTATTTTTATTATAATTAAAATATATATATTAAAAATAAATAGCATGCATATATTATTTATTTTTTATATATTTGAAAAATAAAATTATTTTAATTATATTTAATTAAAGAGCTTCTCTGGGAATTTTATTTATATATAATAATAATTTATATATAATAATAATTATATATAATAATGTAATAATACAAATTTATATTACTTCTATAAACAAACCTCTATCTTTGTATGCATTATTAATAATTTGATAAAGGGCATGTATTAAACCTAAATCTTCAAACATACTGCCATGCTTTAAATTTAAAAGTTTTCTTGCTTGTTTTCTACGGTTCTTACTTGATCGATAGCTTTTGCTGAAAAACACATTTTTTATTTTATTAATATGTGCACGCACGCACGCGCGCACACATGCGCACATCATACACACAAAGCGTATAGTGTATACTACAAGTACCTAGAAGATATTGACAATTGCGATATTCGACTTGAAACAGAATCTGCAATACTGATTGTGTCACTAATAGAATCTGGAATTTCTTTATTATATTCTGGTTCATCATTATAAATCTTTTCACATAATAATTGTGCTTGTTTTGCTTTCATTTCTGTTCTTACTACAACAAGGCGTGATTTATGACTTAGAAAATCGGTCTTCATTTTATTCAATTGTGAAATCACGTGTTCTGCGTGTTCCTTCACTCCAGGTTTAATATGTGTTTCTATAAAAAAAAAGAATTTAGATAGAGTAATTTGATTTTGACTTATAGTTTTAATACATTATAAATATAATTATTTATAATTGATAGTATGCCACACATTACTTTTCGAAATTTAAATATATTATAAATAATTAATATTTATATAGTATATTTAAATATATTTAGCCATTTTCTAACCATTCAAATCTAAACGTTGAACATCAATCGTTATCCGTATTGCATGTTTCCAGATTCTTCCTTCACATAATACTGCAACTGCTTCTTCGATGTCATTTAAATATTCCTTTAATATTACAGCTGCGTGTTCATATTTACGCTCTGCTTTCAAATGTTCAACTAGTATCTTATAACGTTCATGTAAATCTACTGGGCTGAAGAAATTAATTCTTATATAGTTTAAGATAATATATAATACGATTAATTCTAATGAAAGAATAATATACTTTCATGCATGTACATAAAAAATTTTTTTTACCTTAATTTCATTTCTTTTAATATGGCGATTACGTCCTCCCAATTATCACTTGACATGCTAAAGGTTTCTAAAGCTTCGTCAAGATTGCCACTTCTATAAAACATCATACCAGCTTCGAAATATTTCCGTTCGTTTGATAAATATTCTCCATAAATTGCAGCTACTTTTTTATGCTGTATAGTACTTTTCTCAAACAATTTCATTGCCGTCTTATACAATTTTTGATTATGTATGAAATCTAAACATTCTTCAAACTTGGCTGGCTCTTTAGATAAAAACTCTAATGCTGATTCATAACGTTTAAGATATACATTAATAGAATACTTCATGTAATTTGTGTTTAATTTTTTTAAATTGTTCAGAAATGGAACATATTCTTTGGGGTCTTTCGATGATTTAGACGCTATAAACATTGCAAGTTCAAAATCATATATGCCTAATGCAGTATCATATAATACATCAATATTTACAAAATGCAGTAAATACTTAAGTGCTTCGTAGGCAGATACGGAAGATTTGTGTAGCGTTAATTTTTGTGATTCCTCCAACATTTTGACTTGCTTTATTTTACTAAGTGCATTTTCCAAACCCTGTCTTTGTTGATTTTTTACCAAACTTATCAATATTGGTTGTATTAAATTATCTGCATCATGATGTTTCTCCATAACATCTCTTAATAATTTACAGATTTTATCTACCTTATTAATTATTTCGTTATCATTAGTTTCGTTACTTTTAATGTCAGATTTGACAGTATGATCTACATAACAATTCGCGTACATCGTACTGATGACATTTTCATCTTGTAATTCTGACAAAAATAGATTCAACCAATTCAGTTTTTTATGTTGTATAATATCTTCCACGAATTTTTTTACGTTATCTATAAATAATTGTGGATTGTGATCGTATATTAAATTTAAATTTATACGTTGTTTAGTCATGATATCGAGTGCCGTCAAATAATTACAGTTATCGAGATAAAATTTTAATATATGCAATGATAATGCTCTTGGCTGTATACATTCTAGATTTCCTCTAGGCATTTGCAAAATTACTTTCGAATCTTGTAATATCGCTGTTATTATACGAGAATCCTTTTCAAGTCGTCTTATATATATATCTGTAACAATATACTTAAAGTTAGAAAAGTAATGATATACACAAAATAAAAGAGATTACAAAATATGTATTCACCTGTAAATGACATCTTGTCCATAGTATTTAACCAAGGTTTAACGGTTAAATCATATACACTTAGCTGCTTTAAACCAACTTCGTTCAACGGAACACAAACCAATGTATGTTGCAATGTTGTGAGAATCACAAAATCAGAATGTACATAAAAACTTGTAATATTCTTAGCAGTTTCCTTTCCGTTAATAAAAAAACTATTTTCTAAAGATAGGGCAAGAATAACATCATCCGAATTAATTTTTACAATTTCAATTTGAGCGCATAATTTATTCAACGTTATATTTGTTTGTTCAAATTTTCCGTCCCGTGTGTATTTAAATATTTGTTCCTTTGCTTTTATGTAAGCTGTATTTGCATCGGAAGAAGAAATTATATGTTCTATTGGATAATTCAAAACATGAATTTTCCTGTAAAAAAAATTTAAGTTAAGACAAATAATATTTTACAAATTTTATAAAATTGGTATGATATTTTATATCTGGAAAACCACATACTGTATTGTCAGAGAATTCTTTGAAGAACTTTCTTTATCTAAAGATAAAACACACAAAAGATTATGATTATTTGTAACTGTACAAAACAATATAATGTCTTTTGTAAACCATAAGAAATTATTTGTATAATAATGTAGATCTTTAATTTTTAATACATCATATTCGATATCGTGTAATGTGCCAAAATCAATACTATATGAATTTATAACTTCATATGTCAGTGTAGACGATTCCTATAACATATAATGAATTATAATATCATAATGCAATGATAAATAAATTCTATATACATCATTATTTTTTGTTAAAACAAATTACCTTTATCTGCTTGAAAAACGTCAACTTATTATTACATGAAACAGTACAGAATTCATTACTGTTTATTAAAGATGGCTTGTCATTAATTTCTGGTGCAAAAACAATTGCATTTTGTGATTCGGAAGTATGCAAATATTGGTGCGCCATTGGCGGTGGAATTATTCCATCTTTAAAACCAGTAACTAAAATATTGTTTCCATCAATAACACCAATCACAACTTTATCATCCACAGTCTTGCCCCTGCTATGATTCACACACCAATTAAATAAACAGAAAGTAAGTTCTTTTGTTGTTAAATAAATCAATTCCTTTTCATCAAATTGATTTATCCTATCACTCCATGTTACATATAGCAATGGATTCTTCTCAGTAAAGACAAGAGTTTGTTTAAGATACCAGTGACCATTATTTTCAGTCCACAACTGTATCAACGTAGTATTCGTTTTTGATTGATAACAAACAACAGCCAAAATATCTGAACATGGTGACCAAAGCAGCTCTCTTACCTATAAAATATCTGTTTAATGAAATTTTTTTTTGCAAGGTATCTTAAAAAATCATATATTTAACATACCTTTGCTTCTTGTGGTTTAAAAGGAAGCAATAAATCCGAGTATTTAAGGCCATTTTTCTCAAAAAATGCAATAACATATTTCTCGCCTAATATTTGGGGTATAGCAATTGGACGTTCCATTGGACCCCAAGCTATACATTCCTCCAATCCATTAATTTGTTCACTAGTGTAGCATAACATACCCTCTCTGTTGAATATTTTAAATCTTCGAATTTTTGTTTCCTTGTGTAGAAAACTAATAGCGAAAAAAGTACCATCGTCGCGCCAAGTGATTCGAATACGACCATCATCAAGCTCATTTGGAATCAAGTGTATCGGTTTAGCTTGAGCCGCTGATTTACCCACTGAACCATGAAATTGAGTTTCTTTTCTACCCCAACCAACAGTAACAAATTCATTCTGCCCAAATTCTTCTGAATATAAATCCATCTATAAAGTTATAATTTAGTTTAACATATATATAAATTAATTTATTACATTTAATTTACCATATTTATTAATAGTAAAAAATTATACTAATCATAAATATAAGAAGGAAGGTAGAATTTAACACTTTACCTTTTATCTATGGCACAAAGAGATATTAAAAAGAATGAGAAAAAAAATTTAATATATTCTTATTATGAATGATAATAAAAAGTAGAATATTAGAGTAGAAGGAGAAAATAGAAGGAATCCAAAATAGACATATGAGATGAATAATAGATTGGAAGATACTAAGATATTTGTCCTTTAACATGTATTCCTATATTCTGCAACTTGAATGAATACATAACGATTGCATAATAAGTTATTACAGAATACAAATCAGATTAGGAAGAAAATCAGAGACAAGCTAAGTGATAGGACAGATACAAGAGAATGGAGATTCAGAAAAAGATTAGAAAAGGAGAAAGGCAATGATTTGGCAAGAATGGATTGGAGAGAGATGAGGGGAAAAATTAAAGATGGATAAGCAACTACAAATATTTCTTATAAAAATTACAAATGTAATGAAATCCACATAGAATTGCTTGTCTAAAATCCACATAGAACAGCCTGTCTCCAAAAGATCAGAACTTTACTCAAAACTATAGGGACATCAAAAAGATAAATGGAAGATAAACATATGATAATAAAATAAAAGTGACAAATAAAGCCTGATAAAAGTTTTTGAAATCAAATAATTACCTCTGACATTACTTGGAAGTTTAATACCATAGTGATTACAACTCCTGTGGTTGTTACAGCAGCAATGATTTCATGATCCGGACTAAATTTCATACACTGTAAATTGATGTCAGACAGTATTATATCATAATCAATATGAGTTTCATCCATCATGACGATTTTAGCAAGATAACCTGATTCATAGGCACAATATAATTCCTGCAGGGCAACACAATAATCTATTGCAACTATTTTGGATAAAGAATACTCAGGATTGTTTACATTAATAAATTTTCTTTCGCTTGATATCAAGGAGAGATGTTCGTCCAATAGCACATATATGTCGTTGAAACTTGGATTGATAGCACATTGTACGCGTTTCAAGATTTCTTGATTAGTTTTTATGTTTTTCATAAATTTGAGATTTCTACTGTTTACTTGACGAATCGTTAGATTTCTCATGTTTCTTATCAATAAATAGATAGTGTAACAAATTGATTTCAATGTCTTCACTTTTTGTTCTCTTATTATGGCTTCCCGATGTGATTTCGATACAATCTGACATTAACGAAAAGACATTAACGAGAAGACATTAACGAAAAGAATGTGTGAGATAGTTAAACATTTTATGTTAATACGAATATTTTTGTTAGAAGTGTTCATAAAAGGCAATTAGCCTCATCACATGTTATGAAAAAGGTTATGTCGCTATAGCATATAAAGGTGCATTTTCACGAACTATTCAAACTGTTCATTTAAAAAAAAATCACGTGTCAACTTTTGTCGCAAAACTATTAGGCTAGGTTTTCATTTGACGCTCATTTTCAGCATCAAAATAGATCAAATGATCAAAATTGATGCTTGATATTCGTGCAGCATGAAAAGACACCTTTATTGAACAAGCTCAATAAGTTCTTGTTTGATCTATATTTTTAGATCTAATGGAATATACCAATCAGAGGCAAGAATTTAGAGTCCATTCTACACAAATTTGCACAATCGCATAAACATATGCATAAAGAAAATCATCCAATCGTATTTTACGTTTGTCTTTATGACAAAAATGTGATTGGGTAATTTTTTTTATGTATATAGTTATGCGGCTATTTAAGTTGTGTGGAATGGCCCTCTGTGAGCTCTTTCATTTGATTGGTCTACTATTTCAAAATTTAATGGAATATGCCAATTAGATGAATGCACCCAATCGACGAGCTGTAGAATGAGAAACTCATAAAATCATTAAAATACCGCAAATTCGCATTCATTTTCACACGAAAACGGCCATTTCGAATATGTATTACGTGCTTTATTTGGGAAAATGAAGTCAAGTAAATCAATATTTTTAATTGTAATTAGTTTATTTATGAACAAAAGAATATGTATTCATATGAATAATAGAAATTAAAGAACACATAAATTGAGCATTATATGAATATGAATGTTCAATTTATGTGTTCTTTAGTCTAATATAGATTTATTTGTCGTAGAAGTTTTGCGCATATAAGTTCATGAAAGATATGTATAAGTACAGTTCAGAACCGTTCAAGAATTTTAGAATAAGAATTCGAAAGTACACATCACATGTGTTAGGTTAGCTGTATCCAATGACCCAATGTAAATCCTGGTGTACTTCAGATGTGTACTTCGACCATTTTTACGCACATTTCTGAAATCAATTACGATACTTTATAATCTAGTGACTTTAAACACTCACTGCTCAGTTTGCCATCTATGTAACTCTATGTACTCTTGGAAAAGGCACCGTCTCGTCGACGCGCGCTCTCATCACACTCTAGCCTCTCGTAATTTCATGGTTTCGTAGTTCGTTCGTTCGGTGACGCTCTTCGAGATAACGGACGAATAAAGGATATCGACGAGGAGTGTATCACGTACTGAACGACGATTTGACTCGTGCGCGCAAATAGATAACAAGTATCTACGAGTGAGAGACAAACAGACAAACGGATCAACGAACGGAAGAACGAGAGAGAGCAAGCAGCGCCATCAAGTAGCGTGATAAAATGAATCGCGAGAGGCGACTGTGAGGGGTCTACCGATCAAGTTCACAATCCAGAGCCGACCAACCACCAGCCGTCTACGATATCACGTTCACGCACGGGTGGAAATTAAATTAGTGGCTACAATCGGAGTATTCCGAACGGGCCACGCACCCGTGGATCACCGGCCGGTTGGGGTCTCAACCCCCTTCTCTTCCCCCCTTCTCTACCTTCCCCGGAAAGTCGGCTGCGAGATTGACGACAGCCGACGGCGGCGGTGGCGGCCGCGGCAGGATTAACCAGAAGAACGAGTGTTAACGACGACGATTCGAAATCGAGGTTTCTAGAAGAATATAGGGCGCCGAGAGAGAGAGAGGCGGTTGCGAGGAAAAAAACTGCCAGAGGACTCGCGTGAGTTTCTTACGTAGGAAATACCGTACGTATTTGAGTGCGATTTGCGAATGGTAGACACATCAGCCTATATCAGCCACCGCTAATATACGCAGCTATACGTTATACGTCCGTTCGGGCGCCGACAATGACCAGCCGGAACAACCGAATTTACCGAATGGATCGCCGCGCGACGTCACATTCGCACCCTTTGTTTATGCAATCGGATGCGCGCGATTCATGTGCTCCTCACTCCTGTCTCTCTTTCTCTCTCGCTCGCGCGAAAAATAGTCCTCGGATTTTGCCCCAATTTGCTCCCCACCCCCCAAATTTATCGCGCGTTCGTTTATATTCCATGACGACCGTAACTATTCCGTGACGTCTCCGAGAGGATTTTATGTTCTCGCGGTCTCCACGAAGTCTCGTCCTCGACACTTTGTGTAATGAATACCGTGGACTTGCGCGACACACATGCTTACCTCTTTGCTCGCGCGCATATATATATGTATATATATATATATATATATATATACACACATTATATATATATATATATATATACATACACACGCGAGTGTGCGTACGTGCTCTTCTGTGTGGCAGAGCTGTCAACGCTGTCAATTCGTAGCCGATCGCTGTACGTCCGTTTCCCTGTCTACGAGTTACTCACGAAAGAAAGATTATCGATCCTCCGTTTCTTCAACACATGTCAGAATATCCGGTTTGTAAATCGCAATGCGAAACGATCGTTTGACGACAAGCATTGTGTTTTGTGTAGAAAGGGCGGGAGAGAGAGAAAAAGAGAGAGAGAAAAGGAAAGAAGTTCTCCCGATGGTAGGCGAGAGAGTCTGATGAGATGGCTCGAGACGATTTTCGTATCGGCGCGTCTGTTGTTCTTTGTGATTTAATATAAGACGGTTTTGTAACAAAGAAAAAAATACATTTTATTAATAATAATTTTTGTGCGACGCGTGTACAAGCGTTTCATTAAAGTTCTAGCGTGACATAAAATACAATTCATTGCGACATCAAGTCGTTAGATTAAAATTCGCATTACAAATTATATTATACATTTGTACAAAAAAAAAAAGACAGGTGGAAAGGAAAATATAGAGAAACTCTTTCATTTCATTTACATGAATTTTGTAAACTTTAAAAGTTGTAAAATAAAGAAATTTTTTAATTTTAATTTGGTCAAAAATTATACTAATTGGGCTCTCGAGATTCAAAAATTATCAAATAATTTATGGACAATGAGAATGTTACACAGCGTGGGAATTGGTGCGCAATTTATATAACAATCTTAAAAATTCACATAATATATTAAATACAATGACTTCCAACAAACTTCTTGTCTTACATAGAGCATAATTTTAACCTTGTTCAACACATTCACCTTTTTCCCACACATTTATTATGATGTTATACGAATAGACTGAAGATAGTTTGAAATAAATCGCGAAATGTTCTAAGAAGTTCGTATTGGAAATCATTGTTGTATAAATTGCGCACCAATTCCCGCGCTGTGTAACGCTTTCATTGTCCATAAATTATTCGATAATTTTTAATTTGATATATTTTATTTGTATAAGAATAATTTTTAGTAATCTTGCAAATTTCTTTTCTTCACAGATCTTTGCATAAACAATGGCAGCGTTACCACGACGGATTATTAAAGAAACTCAAAGATTAATGCAAGAACCAGTTCCTGGTATCAGTGCAGTGCCAGATGATACAAATGCTAGATATTTTCACGTAATTGTAACGGGACCTGAAGATTCGCCATTCGAAGGTGGATTATTTAAGCTCGAATTGTTCCTACCAGAAGATTATCCAATGTCTGCACCGAAAGTTAGGTTTATAACAAAAATATATCATCCAAATATAGACAGGTAAAGATTGAAAATGTGATATGTCTATTTTGGTTATCAAAAACTTGCAACTTTTGCTTTTATCAAATTGTTTCTAATATTTCTTATGTTTCGCATCGAAAAAAATGCAAAATATCTTTCTTGACAGACATGGATCTTTTCAATGATAAATTATCGTCAAAACCATTCGTGTACATTTGCATTTAATCAATTGAGCAATTAAAATAAAAATGATAAAAGCGGGTAATCTATCTGTTTCAGTATATTGTAACGTTTTAATATAATTTACCTCGATTTGTTTATAGATTGGGCAGGATTTGCCTGGATATCCTCAAGGACAAGTGGAGTCCAGCGCTTCAAATTAGAACAGTTTTGCTATCCATACAGGCACTTTTGAGCGCACCGAATCCCGACGATCCATTGGCAAACGATGTAGCTGAACTTTGGAAAGTCAATGAGAGCGAAGCGATACGTAATGCCAAAGAATGGACTCGAAGATACGCTATGGACAACTGATCTCAGCCTTGTCAAATCGCCCACGACAAAGCAAAGCGACGTTACTCCTACCTTTCCCAGACTTTTCGTCACCTTATCTGCACCAACTGCGTATCCGGCACCTGTGTCCACAATTTTGCTATAAAAGTAATAAAAGTTTTGTAAGAGTAAACAGAATGGATATTTTCTATATCGTGGGGGAAATGCAAAACACTGTTGGATTTATTCAATCGCTCATTGAGAAAACTTCGTAAATATCTTCCTATATTAACGTTGCGTATCTGCAAGAGGAAGCCTCTCTCTGTGTGTGTGTGAAGAAACACGGTGAGATTTGTTACATAAGTTTGAAATTATGTTAAGGAAAAGTATGCGACATACAATTCTTTCAATATATTGCTATGAAACTAGTGCAATTTGCAACTTCTTTTTCTTCCTAATGTATTAAAAAGTGAAATTGAAAGATCTATGTTTTGACATACGAATTCTTTTCTTTGAAACAAGTTTATTATGTATGCTAACTGGTTGTTTCTGTCTAATACACTATAGATTTAAGTATCCTTGCATACGTAGAGTAGAGAATAATACGATCGATCAATAATAGCTATTATTTATCTTACATGTTTTATAGATAATATATTAAAAAAGATCCGAAAACATTTTTAATCTGTATAAACTTAAGCGTTTTTCAACATCTACAATTATTTTATTGCGAGGTATAGATTATCGCAAAGGTTTTTTAATTTCCTTAATAAGAAATATATTCGCGGATACATTTGATTTGTGCTCGGAAAAATTGAACCGTAAGTGAATAGAAATCTTCCATTATGTTAGTAATAATTGCCAATTAATTGCTTAAAATGTGTAAATATAAGTAAGAAGAATAGAAAAATTCTTTATTGTATCTCACAATGAACAAACTCTATTCATTAAGATATCTATAACTATACAATAAATTTTAACATAGTGAAAATTAATCCAATTAAAATATATAGAAAAAAATTGTTTTATGGCGACAGCTTATTTGAAGGAGACAATGTAAAATATAATTTTATATATATATATATATATATATATATATATATATATATATATATACATACGTAAATATTTTCCATTTGCTAAGTAAAATTAACGATTGTAACAAGAATTGAATATACGCAAAAAAAAAAGTTAAATTTGCATATATTGCACATTGTAATTAAATGAATAGAAAAATAGTAGAAACAATATCTTTGTAACAAAAGGTGGCAAAGGAATATAGTATATATATTAATAAAAATATCTAACATAATTATCATAATGCATTGGCTCAATAAATTAATATTAATATTGATATAATCGGCTTAATAAAAATGTCAGTGGTTTATACCTAACGTACGTTGCAGTTAACGTAATGGTATCTAATGTGAGAAAAAGTGCAACCAGTTAGTATATGAGCATACATAAAATGAAGATTGCATTAATGATACTTTTTTTTAAAATAATTATTACAACAGAGAGGTTTTGTAATTTAAGGACACGGGAATAGGTTTAAACAATTGTAGATAATCTGCAATAATAAAGAAATTATTATTAAGAGTTTGGGATATATATAAAATAATTATTCTATTGTTAAACAAATATATAAAATGAGGCTCGAAAGAATCTATCAGTGAAAAATGAAAAAAAAGCCCATCAGAGCCTACATCAGCTGTTTGGATGCACAGAAAATTCTTTATTTCCGTGTGAATGTAACAAAACGAAAAAAATATATGTCTCAATCCTTCAATTCGGGTCCTTATCAATATCAAATATAAATCGAAATTATATAAATAACCCAAATTCCAAGTTAATGATTCCTGACAATTTAGTTCTTTACATTTTTTTTCTTTATCCAAATGCCAAATTAGCTATGTAATGAATGAAGCCCAATAATTATCAAAAATATTAATTTGTACAATAATAATATAAAAACTTACATAAAATAAAATCGAAGTCATATTGCGTCACTGAGTAGAATCGCAGATTTGCTGTGTAGTCATTCAAAAGAAACACGAAAACGAAAATTAGAAAATTATTAAAATCATTTGTCTGAATTTTTTATTTTTATCAACTTACATGTAAGCGTTTTCTCGCGACTCGGGATAAAGGTCTTGTGGTGTCGACAGTTAGAGACACAATGAGAGTTAAAATAATAAAGTCAAGTAATTATTGAAATAAAAATAGAAATAAGAACAAAATTTTATATACAACTCTGTATGAGACAACTTGGAACGAACGTCTTTATGATCCCTGATGAATATAAAATTATTAATTCCTTTACGCCATGTGTACTAAGGAGTTTTTTAAAAAAAATATTTTAATCTTTTCTGATAAAAGTGGAAGTGATCCATATAAAGCAACAGAAACAGAGTTTGAATTTACAGAATGATACGTATTCTTTGAACCCACTATATATGAATTTGTTTATGGAATTGTAACATTGATTTTACCCTCTTTTATTCTTATTTTTATTTACTACACTACAAGATCTTTACGTCGAATCGCGAGAAACGTTTACATATAAGTTGATATAAATAAAAAATTCAGATGATTCAAATGATTTTAATAATTCTCTAATGTTTCTTTTGAATAATTACACTGCAAATCTGACAATCTAATGAGCGATGTGATTCTACTCAGTGATGCAATGTATATCGGTTTTACTTTATGTAAATTTTTACATTATTATTGTACAAGTTAATATTTTTGATAATCATTGGGTTATTCATAGCTAATTTGGCATTTGGATAAAGAAGAACGAACTTTGGGAATCATTAACTTGGAATTTGCATTATTTATGTAATTTCGATTTATTTGATATTTATTTGATATTGATAAGGACCTGAATTAAAAGATTGAAACGTATATTTTTTTCATTTTATTACATTCACATGAAAATAAAGAATTTTTTGTGCAAAACAGCTGATGTAGCTCTGATGAGCTTTTTTACATTTTTCATTGATTATTCTATTGTATCACGTTGTGCCAGTGCGGTACGGTAAATTTTTTTCAAAATCGTGGAATATAATTAACGTACATAAATTATTAATTAAGAGTAAAAAAAATTAAATACCATTATATGTACATTTGATTGAGCAATTAATCACGTATTTCATGTATTTCATATATATATTTCATATATGTTAATGCTCTCTTTTAATTTGTTTGTTTAATTATTGCTTTACTAAAATATATTAACATACACGATAAAATTTACAAAGTAAAATTTCATTTTAATAAAACTTCTATATTACTGATTAATAGTAGAACATGGAAGCTATATAATACAACGATAAAGTACTAACCGAAGAAAAATGATTGAAAAACTGACTTCTTTTTTAAAAACTTCTTTTTTATAAGCATACATATAGACTTAAATAGTTTTATATTCCTGTCATTTTATATTCCTGTTACAACCTATTAATGTCCTTGTCAACATTAACTCGGTGCTAAAATGGATATAAAGAATCTCGTTAGGACATTTTAGAAGGAAAGGAGTGGTTTATCGGTGCTTCTACTTTTCACGATATTAATAGTTTAGATAATTTTAGACCGCTTTTATGAACGCTTCATAATGTATAATATACCTCATTGCTTCACATATCATGTGGAATATTTTGAAGAAATAAAGCCTTTAAGAGAGAAAAGAAAAATCGAGAAAAAGCTATATCGTTTTCATCGATGCATCGTACTTACTTCAAAGTAACAGACAACTGCGTCTGAATTTGAATTCAAAATTACATTTTATTGTATCTTAATATGGACTAGCATATACCATATACACATTCAATAGCTCACTTATAGTTTATAACTTATTATACACTCACAAACATTGATAAAGACAGTCATGATATCTTGTAGCATGTTTCATGACTGGTGAAGCTACAGCGCAAGCTTTATATATGTGTGTAAGATATAATTATTTTTATTTACCATGAATGGTTAGGTTCTTTCTCTCAATTACTTCATAACAATTCTGATTCTGACTGCAATTTTGGAATTTTTTTCTACCATTCATACTGACTTTGCACGATCATTTTTCATTTTGTAAGGCTCGATGATGCAAAACATTTTGTCATGAACGAAATATTCCATAAATTAGACATTCGCTAATGTCCTCGTTAAAAAGAACGAGTGTTGACGCAAATGTCTTGTAATGCTTGAAAATAATTACACGACAAAATCTTATTTCAACAAACTGTACGCTTATTTAAATTTATAAATGGAACAAATTTATTAGACCTCTCTTTGCATTCGTTCATATATAATATAATTTACCATCAATCGTAGAAAATCTACCTTCTAAAAAGAATTCTACAGAAAATGAATTTAGAGTGAAGAAGATTAATAAAATATCAACAAATAATATCAAATGAGTTTATATTAACTCTTACCCTACTAGGAGGGGGGGGGGGTCACTAGTTGCCAAGCGATTCCTATTCGTGCAAGTTTCTTTGCGTCTTTCGGTAATTATAAATTATACTACATTTTATTATTTTCCAAAATGAAGTGCCAATATTTATTCTAGAAAGTTGAAAGTATGTTGGTGAATTTTTAGAGATTTTTTAAAAATCATTCTGAATAGGTGAAAAAAATCAATTCTAGTTGCTCCCATTAATATGGATACCAAATTGTACCTAATAGGGTAACGGTTAATTTAAGCTCGTATTAATATTTTAGTAAGCCATACTTTAATAACTTATGTGCCTTTAAGTTATTAAGCTAAAAAAATCTATTGTTTTTTTCAATATAGAATTTGAGTCAATGAACGACTGTATAATAATGACGATTTAATAATATTAGATTTTCATCTCTAATGAACATACAAGTAATGACCACGCAAGGCCAGGTTGACAGTATAAGAATTGCAGATGATTATTAAAATGTGGTTAGACACATTCAGTCAGGGTGGCTTGCGATGGCTGAGTATTAATTTATTATGTATATATATATATATACTTTTCTTTATTTATATTTATATTTATATATATATATATATATATATCTTATTCTTAGCATAATGACTAGATAAGTTTCAGCCACCCAATATATAACATCTTGTTTGATCCCATATATTATATTCATACCGTTCTGTGTTACTCATCGAATATATGGTTAAAATTTCTATGCCAAAATTCATTTCTCTATATTTCTCACGTAGTCACGATTCATTCTCTCAGACTGGTGATTTCGGCAAAAGATAATTCTTTCTGCATATTTGTTTAGATATTTGTCCGTAATGAATGAAGGTTTCCACACTGATATATCGATTCTCCATGATATGCAATATCGTAATATACTTTGCTACACTTTCCTCAATGAAGTAATGGAGAATTATTTATATATTTATATATATTATATATATTTTGTGTGTGATATTTCTCACGTAACTATCCTCACGAGACTTGCTGTGCGCAACAATTTACAGCACTGTGCCTTACTTCCTTTTATATCATTAGTATCATAGACAACGAAAAAATTGTATATACATATTCTTTATCCACGCATCTCACAGAGAATTGTCCCATAGGAAATATCACGTTTATGGCAAATAAGAGATCTTTGAAAATATCAGTATAATTGATGGATTAACTTAAATTCAGATACGAAGAATTCATGTCCATTATGGATACAAAGCCAAAAGTGGCTCATAACAGTCTATAACACATGTTCTGGAATTAAATTTTAGTTTATTTGTTATAAAATTATCATTATTTAAACAAATTTACGTATGACTTTTTACAATACGTTACTTATGTTATGTGTGAACATAAATTCTATTGATTTATATGGGCAGTTTAAAAAAAAAAGTTCATGGTTTTTTGGAGAGCATATTCATTAAGTGAAAGATGTTTAATTAACATGCAATTTTGATTATTTTATAAACAGAAACAATTCTCGATTTGAATGTCGAGCGTAACCTAATTTGTTTCATCTTCGAAAGATAATTTTTTTTATTACATATATTTTCCATAATATTTATTTAAATATCCTACTTAATCCTATGAACGCTTTCTCTTTAAATGCCCTGTATCTGAATGATGTCAGAAGTGAAGACAATACAAGCTTAACTTTCAACAAATTAGGATACACGTCATTCCTTAAATAATTACACATTCCTTGACAAAATCTGAATAATTTTCAGTTCGTCGAAAATTATGTGCTGTCCCGTTGTTACGCCTCACTAATTAATGTACTTTGGCATTGAAATTTTATCAGACATCAGGAATTTCAAAATTTGTCGCACACTTCTTGATATTTAAAGCAGAATAGCTTAAAGGTGAGAAATCTTCAGCAAAAATAGATAAAACTTAGATTATTATGGCATATAGTATTTATATAGAAGAGACGTTTTCTTCCCTTTTTTTAGCAGTACGACTGTAACATTTCTCCAAAGTTACATTTCTCTGGAATCAATAATTTTTATCTTATTGGGTTATACATAGAAGTGAGTCAGTCTATTATATTTTAGAAGAAACTTTCCATTGACAAGAAGAGTTACAAGAATTGGGAAAAGCTAGATGTCTCATTTTGTATGCCTATATGCAATGAAGCCACATTAAGTCGAGTACAATTTACATATTTTACATGTAAATATTATACATGATGAGTGAAGACTGCAAGCTGATAAGGTGCCGTCTAAAAGCCTTTTTACGATTAATTATCAAGATTATTTTTATGAATTAAATTTGTATGAACGCGGAGAATTAAAAACAATCTTATTTTACAAAATTAGATTAATAAAGTAGATTGATAGGAATAGATCGAGAGAAAGATTTTTAAGTTTTACCATTCTTTTATAGAAATCTGCAAAATAAAATAAGAGCACTTCAAAATATTATTTTCTAAATTGAGTTGTTTTGGAATGGCATGAGAAAATTCCGAAATATATGAAGATATCTAATCGATAACTATTTAAAAAATCGGCATGATGAACAACTCGTATTATGAAAAAAACAAAAAAAAAAAAATATATATATATATATATATATTTTAAGTTAAAGATTTATAATTAAAATTAAGAATTCGATGAAGATGATATTGAATCTCTATTAAAATAAGTAGGAAATTTATAAAATATCAAGAGAAATCTAGAGGACGTAAAGTGTTGAAAAGTTTAAAGACATCTACTCTAAAGTGCCTACATCGGGTGTGATCTTATGACTATAAAATCTAGATTAGATCTCTTAAATACACAGCCATTTCTCAATATTTATCAACATGTGATCGAAAAAGCGAACGATTAATGTAGCATACTGGAACAAGATGACTTTTGCAAGCTTTTACAGTTGATTATCATCCACAAGAAATAAGAATTAAATCTCACATACCTCATACACACATACGCGCACATATTTAAAAAAAAAAACAACAACTAATTTTAAATATTTATTAGGAAATCGCGCACTTTCGGATATCGTAATGTTTAAAGCAAATAAAACTTAAAAACTTTTTTTAATTGCCTATTTTTTTACGACTGATAACTGGCGAGAAAATGAAAAAAGGTTTTTAAGTGTTGTTTGCTAAATATTACGATATCCGTAAGTGTACAATTTCCTAATAAATATTTAAAGTTTAAATCCGCAATTTAGATTCATTCATAGAATCATTTATAAAGCATAATGTGAAGAATTTTTAAACATTCCTCTGAAAAATAATATCGCGCTGTAAAAACGTGCTGCATTACAATTTTATCTTTGATACAAATGAGTATTATACTACAGAATATAGGCATCGATAAAGCGATATGTAGGCATACATGATGTTGAATCAACATTTTTGTCCAATGACATTTTCGTGTATTCAATGATACGCAATTATTATATCTTTTACCGAAAATCAGCTAAATGTATATTGCAAAACGTATTATAATTTACTCGTTTAAAAAATTCCTCTCGTACAGAATACGTTACTGTGCTCTTCTATATAATTACTATGGCGTTATTTATCACGAGATTTACGCGTCCGAAGTTACTACGGTAGATAATAATTTTAGTACAAATTAATATATTCGGGCATCGCGCCGCAAGTATTCGCCGGCCTTAAAGATAAAAAAGATTAAATAAACGCTTTAGCTTAAAGTGTCTCCATGAGAGATAGAGGGAGATCCTTTTTATAAATATTACTACGTCATTAAACTACGTAATATACAGTTCCAGCCCTGCTCCAGCTGTTGGTAAAGAGCTTTGTGCTATTTATAATCATGTGCAACTGCTTCATTTGCATCACCTATCTTTCTTGGCGCGAATAATGCGATTCTCTGTAACATCCACTTGTTGTGTACTGAAAATCAATATTTTTTCCCCTATCGTTTCGCTAGACTCGTAACAAATCAAATGCCTGATCGCCTAATTGCGGCAATTTCGCCATAATTTTTACACCGCTTAGACGATAAATCAATAGCATTGACGTAATGCACTGACGTTGTTGAAACAATAGCTCGCAAGATTTCAGGGAACATGTGTTATAGAGAATCTCATTAATAAGTACTATACGTATATCTCTTACAATAATTGATAATCATATAAATTATGCTTGAGTAGATATTTAGTAACGTTTCTGCGACGTACCTATGTAGGTTTCGTTTACTAAGCAGGAGCTGGTGAATGTATCGAATCGTCCCATAAGAATCGAAAACACAAAGCGATTTGCATAGAATAACCTGTACAATAAAGGTAGCGGATAGTATGGTAGTGGATGGTGGATGTATTGTCTGTTCACTACGCATCAGCCAGGCAACTGAACGCTTTTTATATGTACACCGGAGACTCTTGGCCGGTCAACAGCCTAAACATCGATGTGGGCATTGTTTTCATCAAAATCTAGAAAAAAAATCCTTTTATTCTTATACATTTAATTATAATTTCTAATATTGTTCTTTCAAATAAAAAACACACATTAAAAGCCTTATTTCAGTTTTACGCGCTTACATACCTCTCCCACTGACGTAGCCAGAAGATTAACAATCTTTTCGTGCGGTACAGCAACAACACTCTGATTATTGATTTCAATTATCCTATGGCCTACTCGTACTCCGCCCCGCTCGGCGATACCACCTCTCAATAGACTACATATCACTCCGTTCTGTACACTAAATCCTAACTGATATTTCGTATCGGGTCTCTTGATTTTCACTTCGACTACAGGTGCACACGGCACGACAGTTAGCTTGACGACCGTTTGATTCTTTGAGTTTTTTATGTAAGTCTGACACGTGGACAAAGGCAAGCCAACTAACGATACGCCGTTAATCGCTATTATCTGATCGCCGATGTTAAGTTGACCGCAACGTGCGGCGGCACCGGCCGGTGCCAAATTTGCTATGACTACGGTTGGCAGCATCGAGCCCCATCCGGACTCAACGATCACAACACCGAGGATCTCTCCTTTTGCTTTCGGTACCACTACCTGCAAAGCAGAGATATTCTTTACTCTATTACAATTATGAAATTTTCTTTAAGTCGATCGCGATAATTAACATTTTACATCTCTTGGAAGTTGGGAAAATTAATTCAATTTGGAGAATTCATGAGAAACTGATACTTCCAACAAGTTCGCGGCTAATCGACAAGAAAGTATCTTTCTTATACAGCTTCTCTGCCGCTATGTACTGTAGACATTATTAGTTATTCTTTTCGAATTGAAATGGAAAGGATAATACAATCATATTTCAAAGATTACCTCTTTCTGCATCTCTTTCTTTGCGAACATCTGCAGCTCGTCGCCGAATATCTCCTGCGAATTGAGCACCTCTTGGTAATCCATTTCCTTAACAAAGCTATGATCCTCTATCCCATTTGCTTTTAGGAACTCCATGTAAGCTACTTGGAATGCTTGTCCAATACTTTGTGCTATAAATTGAGCCTCCTCACTTTCAAAAACGTGACATATCATCTTTGGAGTTCGATTGATTTTTGGTACTTCTTCCATTTCGTGCGGCACAAAACGTCGCCGTGCCATTAGCACTACTAGATCACCGATATCCGCTATGTATGAAATCGTACGTAACGCATGATCCATCATGATCTCCTTCAGATCGGTGTTAAGAACCATGATCTTCTCCGTTGAGATAAACAGATCTACCTCCGTGCTTGGCTGAGTATCACCGTCTGGTGCCTGAATAAATACAACACACATATACATTCTTTTTAGAAAACTATTACATTATTACGGATTTCTGCATTTTATATATATGTATTTCACAGAATATACGTACCAGCGCCTATCATAAGGAAGCAGCATGTATGACAAAGTAGAGATAAACAAGTAATTAGTTATAAATATATACGTATAATATTAGTGTTTTAAACAACACAATACAACGCTTAACTGCTAGTAAAATAACGCTAGTAAAACAACGTAAATAATGCAAGATAATGTAAACTGTATAAAGTTGAGCATAATCATTAACGGCGCTATCACAAACCTGAGAGTTTGAGAGTTAAAAGTCGCCTAACTTTGACGCAACATTTAACTTGCAAGAGAGACTCGTCACTATGATTTATGAAGAATGTGCATTATACGTAGGTAATATGAGTTTTGTAACTGAAAAGTGCATTATGGGAAATTGCTGTGGGTTTTTGTAGCTAAATAAAATAAAATTCGTAAAAGGGTTCAAGTTGTAAGATGAAATGGTCGTAAGAAGATTTGACCCTTATAGGTATTATATAAAATCAATAAAGGGATGAAACGGTCGAACGACTGCTCTTGTAAGAGTCAAAGGGCAGTCGATCGGATTTAAGCGAAGAGGGTTCACTGGGATGAAGGGCAATGAGGGCGGACCTTTATTTTTGTCACAGCCTCCTCCACCATGTGGTTCTTAAGGCGCTTACGCCGTTTACGTCCCCCTTCCTCTTCCACCTCCACCGACCCAAGAAACTGTAGTCTGAAAACGGTTGTGGGCCCCAAGCAGCCACTGATCGGGGCCAGTTTTGGCTGGGCCCCAAGCGCTTGTGACTCGGACTGGCCCCCACCAGAAGCGCTTCCTATAAGTTCTTCGCTCGAGTCGCACTCGTCCTCCTCTAGGCTTCCTTGCGAGGCAATGCTGCAGCGACCATACCCATGCTGCCCCCCATAGTTTAAGAGTGTTGCCTGCATCGGCACTGGCCCATCATCCTTCCGTTATGTACGCGCCAAACAAACAAACAAACAAAGGCTCTGCTAGTCACATTGCCACGCACCACCGACAGAACGAGAGGCAAAAGAGCCAATGTTCATGAGTTCTTGAGTTGCTATATCAACGACTTTTCTCTTATGCACAGTGTCATGCTTGTGTCTTCTATCGTATGCCGGATCGAGTCATTCACACATATAAATGCATTAGTCCGGTAGCATACATTTCTGCACACGATGCGATCTTTATTATGCAATTTTGCTTTCGGACAAGCTCATGGTGTCTGGAAGCTGTGCAACGTGCAAGCGTTATGTTACAAAAATGGTAAATTCAATGGACAAACACACGCGGATTCGTTGCAATTGTAATTCAAGAACGTATTAATAGCGATGCTGCGTCTCTAGGTGTCTAGCAACTCAGAACTCGAAGCGGTAAGGCTCTGTTAATGCGATGAGCATTCAAGTTTTTTTTCAATCAATCAATTTATCTTATTTGATCTTATTTTCATCTTGAAAATGAACAATCAAAGAGAAATACAAGCAGTTGATCACACATAGAATTATTATTTTCCGTAATCATAATTAATTTCGATTTCAAAGTATCTTTTCAAACAAATATAAAGATGCAAGCATAAGTAAAGTTCTTTTGTTAGCGTTATTTAAAAGTATGATGTAAGCACGAGTTTTAATACGATTTTATTAAAAAACTATATCGATATAACGTAATTTAATTATAATATATAAAATTATATTATAATCGCCAAAAAATGTTAACAGACTAGGAACGTCTTTATCCTTAATGTTCTGTCATTATTTACATTGCCTACATTAGAACATAGCTTAACAGTCTTGCAATTAAACAAATTATCATGCATACGCTATTCAAAGAATTAATTAATATTATAATTCCTGTAAATCTTAATATTATCATTTTTTAAACTAGAATATTTTCATAATAGATTTTCACAACGGATATTCCATGAAAATATAATTTCTATCTTGATTCCCGAATAGTATGCAACTAAAATATTCTTGCAGCGACAAAAAAAGAACTGCAATCTACTTAACTATATAAGATCTCATTTCATGCGACAATATATCATAAAATAATATATCATAAAAAAATATTTAGCAATCTATATTTTGAAAAATCAAATTGAATGAACGAATATGTATATAAATAACTAATTACGCTCAATCTTGTAGGATACTGTCAGAATATCGTAGTATCATTGAGCTATCGATTCGATAATCATATTTCTTTAAAGCTTGAAGTTATGATGAATAATATTCTATCTGAAATTTCTTGTAATTTCCCTAAAATTTGTCTCAAACAGAGTCATCTATTACATTGCACCTAGATTGTTTTTCGCGTTCCCAGTTTTCTTCCTTTCTACTGATCAGTTGTATAATAATTTGCTGGATTTTTGTAGATAAATATCTCCCGCGAATATATGGATTTTTTGTGCATAAAGTTGATCAAGAATCTACAGGAAAGCGGACATAGCAAGCGGACAACAGATATATAAATTAAATATTCGCAAAGGAAAAAAACAAAGACTGACAGACATACAGAAATCACATCAAAGTTACACTGAGAAGATGACAGTGTTCGGTGGTCAGGTGGTGGTGGTGTTGGTGATGTGAGGAAGGGGGTCGCTACACTGAAACATTCAGGCCTCTTTGCACAACGGCCAGTTTACAGTTATATTTAGATTAATTATTAGATAGGTAGACAGAATCAGCATTTAGATACTTCTATGAGGGAGAGTCATCTCAAACGACGACAAAAGCCTCTAATAAAAATTAATCAATTATTACAAGATAACAGAGACGAGAGGTCTATCTTATCTAAATGCTGACATTTGATTACTCATGAGCAGAACCTAAGAGTAGGAGGAAAGAATTTACTGTTTTATCAGCTTAATATTGACAGTTTCCTTAAAAGATTGATAAATATCGTAAACTAATTAAAAAAACTAATTAAGAAAGAAACATCGTCGCTTATTATTAATATACCAATAAAAATATGAACTATGTAAACAGAAATATGGTAGGTATCTGTACTATTTACTAAAGAGAGTATTTTGGTGAACTATCTATGATCCTTTGCAATATATTTGTCATATATCCATAGAATTGAGGTACAAACGAGTCTTAAAATACAATTTGAACAGTACTCTTTCCTACAGAAAACTCTCAGGTTTAACTTATTTACTTAAGATTTCAGCATTTTAACCATTTGAGGTAAATTAATGATTTCAAAATAATATATAATACTTATATTATACTTATATTAAAATATTTTATACTTGGTAAAGAGACGCTAATCTGAAAATTCCTTGCAAATATTACAGATTATTTGCAATATTTTACAGAGATTATATTTCGTGACTGCACCAAGAAAAAAATTGCAATTTTGAAAATCCTCAAAAAGTTAAAAACTTTAACAATGAAATATACATTATTGCAGATGAGAATATTGCATTGTTGTTCACTACAATTTAAGTAGCAAATTAAAATAGTATAAAGCATTCAGAGCATGCTGCTAATTTCATTATTATTGTTCATAGTTTAATTCTAATAGTCCCTGAAACGATTTTATATTCTCTAATAGATTTTCTAATTTCGATTTTCGTTTTAATAGAACATTATTAAAAAATCAACAATTGAAACATTTAATCGACGAATGAACTCTAACTATATTTGTTTTGATCTATATAATGTGTTTTCCAAACTTAGTGCTACTGATCTAAATATAACACAACATATCACGTGGATGCATTATCTAGCAAATAAATCGCGATATCTTCATTTAATTAATAATTACTGCTTTTAAGAACAAACATTCTAAGAAAATAATACATGTGGCTTTCAAATAAATTACATCATATTAATGATTACATTTAATGATTTACTCCATATTTGATTATATTGATTTTTTAATACTTTGCAAAATTCTTTATAAAAAAATCTGTATAAAGTCTTCATATATCGTTCCATTTGTACATGAGATAAGTATTATACATATACATATATATATATATATATATATATATATATATATATATATATATATACACGTGTATGTATATATATATATATATATATATATATTTTTTTTTT
>Ga0157363_1000506_pt1 | contig 29804 bp, 13 predicted proteins | sample AttsexASBM1_FD_111477 | JGI IMG/M metagenome (GOLD analysis project Ga0157363, IMG submission 111477) | Fungus gardens microbial communities from leaf cutter ant in Ribeirão Preto, State of São Paulo, Brazil - Atta sexdens ASBM1 | ecosystem: Host-associated > Fungi > Mycelium > Unclassified ... | reverse complement strand
TACTTATTTAAGAGGCCAAAAAGTTAAGAGGCCAAAAAAGTTTTGCAAGAGAGACGCGGGGGACTGAAATACAATGGAAGTCCCCATCCCCGGTCCTTAAGTCTCCGATAGGAGGAGGAACATTAAAACAAGTAGAACAAATTAAAAAATTTATGTTTATACTTTATGTATTATCACTATAAAGAATATAATTTTGATCTAATAAAATATTCATAATAATAAATATATTCAATATAAATATTAGTAAATAATTTTAATCTTATGTACGAATATAAAATATTAAGGAGATATAGTTGCACAGAAGAAAGGAGTTATATAAAAAAAAAAAAAGAGTTTTTATTAAAAATGTCAATTAGTATTTCTTTTTGTTAAGCAAGGGATAGTTAATGAAAAATCAATAGAGTCACGATATCTCAACTATTCTGATACAGTTATCTATCCGATATGAAGTTTCCACAATTATCTTGGGACTTATTAAAAAGCTTAATGCTACTAAGCCGGTGTAAGACAAGGTTTTTCCTAACAGCAATTCTCTCTAATCTTACAATAAAATCCTATTACATAAACAAACAAAAACGAGACACTAATAGTGATAAATTAGCCAAAAAAAGGAGTAAATTTCAATAGTTAACCGTTTAATGCGTAAAATTACTACGTAAAAGCGTACAGTTAATCAACAGTAAATGAATAAGAAAAGATGAGATCAGGGAAAGCTCTTAAATTTATAAGGAATAACAATAAAGTTATTGGGTATAGCCTTAAATAAAGTAGCCAAAAGCAATGTAGTCCCAAAATGGAAAATACAGGAATGCTACCACCAAACCATTCTAATTAAAAAAGGGGTATGGTAATAAAGCAAGGTCACGAATCTTCGTAAGATAAAAATTCGAGTTCACCAGTATAAAGTAAATATGATTAACCCACGGGTTTTTTAATCTCGAAATTACAATGGTGAAATTAACTTAGACAACATAGAATAGAGCAGGACTTCATTATGAACTATGACGAAGTAAGGGATCTACTACTCAATTAAATAATAGTGCAAGTACCTCAGTCCGACCTACATCTTAAAAAACAACAAAAATAACTATCTCCGGTGAAGAGCTAAAATGAACCAACTTAAACAGTTCTACCTTTTCAACCTCGTCTCTATAAAATAAAAGATAAGGTTCGTGTCATAAACTTTTAACAAATTGAAAAAACGTCCTAAGAGAGACTCGTTTTATCCTCAGATAGTAACTACTTATAAAAAGTTAGTAATACCTCCGGACAGCACGGTAAAAACGCCATAATTAAAATCTTTGATAAGTCTGACAACGAAAACGATATACTAAGTCCTAGAAAAAAGAAAGATCTGCGTTACTGAATGGATTGCCTATAGCATTAAATTAACAACCTTTCTTGATAAAGAAACTTTAGGATCTCTTTAAATCGTAAAAGTCTTTAACTTTAAGGAGTTTTTTAATAGGTAAACTTAGTAATGTTTTAATAGGACGCGCATCTAATTTCTTAAGATCTTTCAGTTAAAAAGTTTTTTAATTACTAGTTTAAAATCGGAGGATAGTTTTAAGCCTAATAATAAATATTATAATTTATTTATGATTTGTTGATCAATTTACTAATTTATAAGTGATTATTATGTTTATAATTTTATTATTTTATTAATTAATTGTATTAAATTTTAATTACTACAGATCCTGAACAGGGTTAAGTAAAAAGTAATTACCAATAAGTTAAAAGGAGTAGGAAAGTTAACTGGTTAGGTTAGCCTACTATTCCAATAAAATGTAAAAGGTCAGGTCACAAGTCCAAGTAAGTATAGGTATACATACAGCAGGGGAAAGCGCGAAACGGTTAAACGAGTAAAATCGAGTGGGTAAAATCATCAGTTTACATGTATGAGAAAGCACAAACAAAGAAGAGTCTAATCTAGTATTTGCGGTAATCGGGTACATTACAAATAAATGGAAAATTTAAAACAGTCTTTTTTAGTCCTGAAATGGATAATGTTATAAAGTATGGGTATAAGTTTAAAATATTCAGTGGTTAGTTTAACCAATAAATAGTTTTCGATAAATTTATTATTGATTTATATGAGTTAAGATTAACTTATCCAAAAGATAACTATAAAAAAAACATTAGGTAAAATCTTACTGAATAGTCTATATGGGGTGTTTCTACTTTATTAAAATACAGTATATGATAAAAATCCTTTAATAATTTGAATCTAGATTTACTAGATATACACGATATCATTAAATTAGATGATCATTTCATGGTTCAAACTAATGTAGATAAAACAAGTTCGATGTTAGATAATGGTAGTCAAACAAATAATGTTAATATAGGTGTAGCTAGTTCTATTACTGCTAATGGAAGAATATTTATGAGCCAATTAAAATAATAATAATAATGGATTAAAATTATACTATACAGATACAGATAGTATTTATAGTAATTAAAGAGGAAATGAATAAGTTGTATCCATATATAATTGAATCTAAAGGATTAGGAAAGTTAAACAGAAAATATGAAAATATCATCAATTTACTATTTTTGGTAACCCTGCACTAAGTACAGAAAGTAATCTAGATAATTAATTTTCTACTCCCCTATGTAGGAAACAGTTAAAATCTTAATCTTATTAAAGTCTTAGTCTTATAAAAATATTAGTCTATTACCTACAAGAGTAAAGATAATAATCTATAAGGGAAAGAAGGAAAATAAGGGAAAGTAATGGATTTTTCTAATATTTAGCATGTATGTCTATCTTACTATTTTTCTACTTAATATCTTACTATCTAATTATATTACTATCTTTATATATTATTAATATATCCTAGTTCTTTATAGAAAGGGAAGTACAGAATAATATAAATTTTTATATGTTTTTAATTTATCTTTAACCCTGGTTAATTAATAATAGTAAGGTAAAAGGGTAAATAAGTCCAATTAAAAAACAAAACAAAAAAAATAAAATCAAGATTAGTTATAAAAACTATTTTATATGTGTTTTATTCTTATCATACAAATTAGTATTTTCAATATTATTGTTTAAAATTTATTTAAGGTATTAATATCATTAATTATATTTGAGGGTGAGGGTGTAATATATACATCCAATGTCAATTTTTCTGATTGCTTGTTTCTATTTGTTAAAGGAGTTAAATGGATTATATTATTTTTCTTAGTATAGGTAATGTGTTTTGATTAGGAATTTTATAATAAATGTTATAATTTGTATTTATACAATTAGAGTGAGCATTTGTAAAATTTATTAGAAATGAAGTATTAGTAGTATCTAAATAGAGCATTTTCTCTTATTATTATAGTTAATCTGTCAAAAGATTGATATTTAATTGTTTCCCCTAATATTTTATTAAAGATATAAGCAATATAAGGATTTTTAATTCTAGTTAAATCTAATTCAATTTCTTAATTAAATCTTAAAAAGATGAATAATATTTGATATAACATTTTATACTATGTTACTAAAGCTTTCAAGATAAGAATCTTATTATTAGGATTAAAAATTAAACAATTACGAATAAATTAATAAGTTCGTCATTGCCTTGTATCCAAAAAAATGCAATCAGCATGTTACAATCTCTAACAGGGATCTCGGTAATTTGTCTCTTTAATGTTAGCAATATTCAAACTATACCAAAGCAAGTATACTCTTTGTAAACCACAAGGTACATGTCAAACCTTTCCTGTGTGCCTCCTAAACTAAGACAAAACCGTGAAAAATCAATTAATCTTTTTAGCTTTTCAATTCTAAATATCTTTTAAAATTAGCCGTACTAATAGAAAATGATGAGAGTAGAAAATAAAAAGTATTAAATATAATAAAATATTTCTTCAAATAGCCTAAATTAAACATTACATAAAATATAGCACAAAATTAAATAGAAGAACTACAAAATTATAATTAAAATAACCGTAAATAAAAGATCAAAACGAAATTTAAGCGGTAAAGATTTTAAAAATGGATATAAATAATATCAAGTTTAAATAAGGTGTAAAAATAATATTAAAGTTTACACGATTTTCCAAAAACCTACAAACATAATTTTAATAAAACGATCAACAGTTGAAAAAATCTATATTTCTCTCTATTTCAAATTCCAGCTTTATGAACAATTTAAAGTAAGCGACATATCTCAAATAAAAATTAAAGATACAAATAAAACTACAAAATAAGGAAGGTAAAAAAATGGGAAATAATAAAGAAATAGGTCCGATAAAGTGATGCATAATTCAGTATCATCAATAAATTAAATAACATTCTAACTTATTTACAAATATCCAGACAACATTACTTGTATCGACTTATTTTTCTAATTACATTGTTGTAAGGTTTAATACAATAATTGAAATAGTCTTAAAAAAACAAAAGAATTTGTATAAAAAACATATGGTACACTAAGCAACCATTGATGTAGCACAAGTCCATAAAAATCCTTAACTAAATTAATAGTAAAAATAATATAAGGTAATGTACCTGTCAAATTATATCTTTTCAACACTACAGTGAATGTATCACCAATAAAATTATTAGCAAAAGCACAAGATAAAGTTTTATATAAAATATAACTAATGCTGATTAAATAAATAACAAGAGTAATTTGGACACAAAGCATAAAAAATAAGTTCCAAAACTACAATCAAGTTTACAACTTAAAATAGTTAAAAATACATGTTTAGTAATAGCTACAAATACAGCTATAAGCACTATAAAAAATAAAAATTAAAAATAATACAAATAGCTAAAAATATGTAACTCTGAGGATCTAAAAAACTAGTAAAAACAATACAACACTATAAACAAAATAAAAAGTAACCAAAAACTGAAGTAAGTTACTTTCACAAAATGGGTCAATACTTCAAACTGCTCAAAGTTTAAAAAGTTAAAGAGAGCTACAGTTTACAAGGTACCTACAAATTTTAAAGTAAAGGTATTTTTAAAACACAAAATTAACTAAAAATTTATTTCATTAATTAACAATAAAAAATAAAAAAGGTTCCAAATGTTTAAATTAAGACAAATAATTATAAAAGGTTTAACAGGGTGTAAAAAGTATGGAATATTGAACAAATCATAAAATTTAAAATAAAACTAAATAAAAAGTCTAAAAAATAATTAAAAATAACCCATAAACATAACAAATCCCCTGAAAATAACCATTAAACCAGCCAAAATATAAAAAATAAAAATATAAAAAATAATAAAAATAAGAAAATTTTATTGAATATTTGTGGTATAACTTTTTTAAAACTAAAATCTTGCAGTCTTAAAATTTATTTTAAAAGATACCTAAAATGTTTTTATAAACTTTATAATTTACTAAAAAAACTGGAATAAACTAGTTGCAAAACAAATTAAAAATAATAAATTACAAAATAATACAAAAGTATATAAACATATAAATCCTAACCTTTTATTTTCCAATAAATATTAAAATTTGGACAATTAAATTAATAAATTAATCAATTAAGGTAGGAAGCACAGATATGGGTTTTATAAGGTGAGGGTCTAACTACAAGAAATTTTGTATTTTGTATTATTTTATTTACTTTTTAGTTTAAATTTTTATGGATTTACTATTGAGATAGGTATATTTATATACTTGTTACTTATTTTTGTTATTTTGTAATTTTTTTACCTTTTAGATAGGTAAATTTTTAAGTATTCCACCTTTTTTAACTATTTTTAGAATTTTAGTGATTTTGTTATATTTTTGCTATATTTTAGTTTATTAGCTTTTATCTCTTACTTTGTAGGATTTGTTATATTTTAACGTTATTTTTGTAAATTTTGGAGTTTGTTGTTTTATACTCCGATTTATTCCTGCTTTTATAATCAAATTATTTAATTAATATTTTCTTTTATTTTTTATTTAGAATTTTTATTCTTAAACATTACGAGATAAAGAGATATTTATATATAAATTTTGTTTATAATATTTTTTAGTGTTTACTTATTTTTTTCTTTGTTTATTGCTTAGAAAATACTAGGAAATTATTAAATTTTATATATTTATTTATTTTAAAATTTTTATATTTTGTTCAATTAGACCAATATCTATTAGAGTATTATAAATAATACAATACCTGTTACATGTACTAGTACATTAAATCAAGTAAAATAAAAAGGTGTAGCTGCTGCACCAATTGTACCAGTTCAACATGTTGACTACAAATAAACATTAGAATAAAGAAATTTACTACAAACATAAATCGATTTAGTGCTCGGAATTTATTTTATCGAATTCGAGTTGTTTAAAGATTTGGCATTAGTTGTAGAACTAGTACTCCCTTTTTTTTACATAACGCTCCAAAACCATAAAATGGAAGTAGAACTATAATTCAGATACACTTAATTTTTTAAATTTTTAGTATGTAATTAAATATTTCTTATTATTACTAATAACTCTTGACTATGTCATCATATTTTTAAAGAAAGTATAAATGTAAGATTAACGTGAAAAGATTATTATTATTATTATAATTAAATAATTATTATTATTCACTTTCTACTCGTTTAACCATTGAAAATGGGTGCAAATTATATTCATAAATATTTAATAATATTTCTTTGCATTTTATCTTATTTTATATTTAAGATAGCGATTATTATAAATAATTGAATAAAATCTTATTTTTTCTTGTTGTATAATTAGTTGATTTTTAGCACTATATATAGATAAAGAATTGCTGAACTAAGCTTTAGTAGATTAAGTTAGAATAGAAAAATAACTAGGTTTAATAGAAAGAGTTTTAGGTAGAGTAGCTACATATCCTGTAAATTCTCCTTTAGTAGGTTTAAAAATTATTTCTAATAAAAGGAATAAATGTCAGATTTTCATAAATAGTAATAATATGATTAATATAAAAATCTTTATTAACTTCACGTTTTGAATTATTAAAAACATATTCAAATATAAAAATTTCTAGTTCTTTTCAATAATCATCACGATATTAGAGTTATATTTATTTAAGATATTAATAATTTGCTTTGTTTGGTCAGTTTCTAGGAGCCTTTTCTTTATTTAAAAATTTAGTCTAATTATCCAAATTACTCTATTAGTACAGTAGAGTTGATTTTATTATTAAATATTTAATTATCAAATTAATTTATATTTGGAGTTAAAGGTAGCGGAGTACTAGTTTACTTTTTATATTAAAAATAATTTATTTCTTAATTAATGGACGAACAGTGGAGAAGTGTTTACTAATTTATTTTAAAATTATTTAGGTTATTTTATAAGCAATGAATCGCGGTTCTAGTTACATTAAAAATGTATTTATTTTATTATCAAATAATTTATTACTCGGTTATGTTTTTTTTTATAAAAAGCTGACACAGAATATTAGTTAATTATGTTTTGATTATTTCATTTAGTTTTCAAGGTGAGATGCGCTATTTACAAAAGGTTAATAAAATTAATATATAAATAAAAATATAATTATTACAGCAGTCTAGTTTATTCCCAAGAGTATGTAATTAATCCTTTAATAAAATTATTAAATAAAAACTAAATTTAGGTATTCACTTTATCTCAAAATAGGTCTAGTCAGTATAAAATTACCAGTGTCTTTTTTAAATTAAATAAATTATATAAAATATAAGTAAATCTATTTTAAGTAGTTAAGTACTAATTACCATTTTTACAAGGTTAAATAACACAGATTAACTAAAGCAAGGTAAGAAAAATTAGTCATATAAAATAATAAAGTAAGCAAGAGAAAGATGCAGCAAAAAAGATTACAAGAAGTGTTTAAAACGAATAGATTACGCAAGTAAAAAAGAATCGTTATATTCTAATTAAACTTTAGAGGGAACAGCTAATTACTTAATTTTCCAAACAGATAACGAGGATGCATTAACTGATGCTAGATACCTTATTTCATAAATAGAAAGTAAAAGTTCAGATCATTGTTAGATGATTTAATAAGACTAGGATATTTATTCATTTTTAATTCCATTGAAAGTATCACTAATACAGATTATATTGAATATAAATAATAAATATAATAACAATAATGTTTTTTTTAAAAAGATTGTATAAATTATATTACATTGTAAAAGGTCATAGATTGACTGTGAGTTATGTATTAAACAATATTTTAATTGGACCTAGTAAATGTTTTATTACTTTAGGTAAAGTTTATAAATTATTATCATGTAATAATCAGAGATAGTAAGTTATTAGGTAATAAGACAAAGATTAAGAAGTATTGGAACATTATATGATTATGTAAAATTAGTTTTAACTGAATATGAAATAAGTACTCTTGATAAATTGTTAGCAATAGTTGAGATTAAAAAATAATTAAATTAATAAAGAATAAAATTCTTACAGTTTTCACCTAAAACATAATTAAAATTTAATTAAATAGTAAGTAACTAAAGATAGTAAAATAGCAATATAGTCAATATTAATTTAATATACATAATGGTATATAAATGATGTTAAGTTTGAATAAAGAAAACAAAGTGCTATAAACACCGGAATATATTTATTAAAATACTACACTAATTAAAACACAGTATATTTGGTATTAAGATATAACAAAAGGTCACATTGTTATAAATATCAAGTTTATACAGATATTAAATGAGAGTTAATTTATGGGTAACAATGCATTTATTTGGAAGAATACATATCATTTAATTAATAATAAGTTAATCACAAATTATTTAAGTTAATTAGAAGTAATAATAATAATAATAATATATTTTATATATAAATAATATAACTCAAAATCACTACACATAGCCTACAATTTCTGTTTATTTTATTACAAATAAATTTTACAATCTAATTACAATTAAAAATTAGGATAATAAATATCCCTTAATTAATTAACATCATATTCTCAATTCTATATATAGCTCATGATCTTACTTATTATAATAAGTTATCTATATAAACATATGGTATAAAAATTTTAAGTTAAAAGTCTATTATTTTTAAAGTAAATAAAATGTTATAAAGTCTACCCTAGATTTAGTAAAATACTATTCAACCTAATATTAAATATATTTAATACCATTTAACCAATTTACCACCTAACCACTTAATATTAAAACCTATAATAAATAACAATTTTATAAAAATAAAGTTTCACTGTTTGCCTATAATGTAAAACTCAATTAAAAATAATCCCAAATCTATAATTATATATAGCTAACTTTCTCTATACTAATTTAATTAAATAGTAAAATAAAATCCATGGAAACTTATCATAATTAAATATCAAATCATATAATAATATAAAAATTAAATAAAAATATTAACTGTTTTTAGCTTGGGGTATACCCTCTCTTTTAGAGATATGATATAGATAGCTAAATTGGGATAAATAGGTAGCTCACTTCGATATAGACTAATTGAGTATTTTCCTTTTTGCATCACTAAAATCCCCCTAATAATGGGAATTACTCTGTGTGGATATCGCTAAAGTATTATTTGGGACAATATATTAAATATAAGCATGGGAAAGTAAAAATTTAATTTGCCCGACTTAGCATAGTATTTAACCTTCATATATCAGTACCGCATTGTAGTGTTTAGAATAAGGGTAGTAGGTTTGCCTTGTAACGAAGTGATGCGTGAGGAGGGGTATATATAATTATAAGGTAGGTCTCAATACGGGTGAGCGGTGTTAAATTGTTCAAGGTTAATCCATCATAAGTTCCTTTGTGGATCTTTCAGTGGCAACTTTGACAGACTGGTATCTGTTTAGCTCTTACATTACTTGTGTGAATCCAAAGATTTTATTACCGGCCTTTCTAATTTTTCTAAGTTGATGGTTTTCTTTATGTGCTCCCGCACATTCTACATTTATGTAAAATTTTTAAATGGGTCCTTAGTTCTCAATTAAGTGCCTCGGACGGTGCGTTTAAGTTAAGATAGGTTCCATTATTCAAATCGTAATTAACTTGAAATACGGGTTTGAATATAACTTCAACATAGGGTTAGTTTATGTTTAGGTTTCCAACTCTTTCCAAAAATTTGCAAATACTTTAGCTCTTGATGTAAGGTTTAATTATCTTGCCAAGGTTTACGCAGATGAGTGTCTCATTATGAAGTTCACTATTGTATGTAGTACATATCTATTATGTAATTATTGCGAATAGTTGATTAGTCCCCTGGTTAATAAATTTATCTAATTAGGATACCGTGATGATCCATAAAGATTAAAGCGTCTAGGTAAGGAAACGTAGCTACCTTTAGCAGTATTCTCTTAAATTCTCATGAAGCCTTCTTTAGGAATAACTAGTTTTCCAATAATTTGGTGGTTGTTGGTAGGATTGGATTGTAATCACATTATGAGCCACTTTCAACTTACTACTGTCCCTTTTATAATGACGAGTTTTCGATTATTTTCCTTTGGTTTATATTTTTTATTCTAGAAATTGGGCCTTGTCATGATGTAGATGTGTTATCTTTTGTTTTCTCCACACTCAGTTCTAAGTTAAGTTCCTCGCGCAGGAAATTAGATACTTCATACCTGATCTTAATCTCAAACTCTTCTGGTCCATATATTACAAAGACTCAGTCGTCTGCGTATCTTACATATTTGTATATATACCCAGTTGATGGTGTAGCAGGGATTATTATTAGGAGTTTATCGTTTACCTTAATTGTTTAAAAATAATTTAGTTATTGGAATAAATTTACAACCTATAATTTGATTTATCAAAACCTTTTTAATTTTTATATTTGTTTTAATTAGACCCCCTAGATATGATCCAATAATAAAACTTTTTTAAAATTTCTTCCTATTTTAATCTCTCTTCCTCTTAATTATAAATCAGCAGGATACAACCTTGATATAGAGTATATGTAAATTATAGCTTAAGGATTTATATAAAAATTTTTTTTTTAAAAATGAAATTTATTTCAAAAACATAAACAAGAATTGTGGATAAATGAGAGTTTTGATACTAAATACAAATATTATCAATTCTATATTAAAAATAAAAAGCAATAATACAATACAACTCGATACAAATTAAATTTTGTATAATTATTTTCTAAAAATAGAATTAAAAGGTAATTACCACTATTTACAATAAATAAATACATATGATATATGTTATTATTATTCATTTAGATAATAACCTCTACTATTTTAATAAATTAATATAAATAAACTAATTTAAATAAATCAAAGAATAGTATATGGTGTGGTGTTAATAGTAGTAATAAATATAAAATAGAAAAATATAAAAATATTGGAAAGGTATTATGTATTATGTATTTGTATTTAGAATACTTTTTTAATTTTAAAATTTTTATGAACATTTAATCGTATTCAACCTAGTTAATTTAATCTTTTTTTATAAATTTATTAATAAGATTCAACTCTGAATAAAAAGTTAAGGTTTCAATTTAACTGAAATTTATAAGCCCAAAGATGGGTAATAGTAATAGTAGAATTTTTAATTGACATTTAATTTAAGAGATGAGATGATTAGATTGATTACATTTTTATAACTATTTTAACCAATATTTTGGTTATTGATGATTTTAAATTAAGGTGGTTATAAGCATATCAAAATATACATAAGGTATAAAATTAGTAGTTATTATAAAGTATTTTACTTTTATTAAAAATTTAATATTTTAGTAAATTAAAAGGGACTTAACTTAATTTAATTTAATTTAACTTAACTTTAATTTTTAATCTTATAATTGCAAATTTATTTTTAATTGGCGAGTATTACCGTAATAAAAGGTAAAAAGTTTAATAAAACAAAAATTATTTAAATAAATATAATAATCTGAGTTAGTTTCTACTTTAATACTATAACTTTAACTTCTTTTTTTTATAACTTCTTTTTATTTGAGAGTTCTAATTTAATTTTAAATCCCCAATTAACCAACAATAAAACTACTTATTTAATAAAGTATTAAATTAAACAGTTAATTTACAAATGTTATTTAAATAAATTCTTTATAATTAAAAATAATAAATGCTATACAATTAATTGTAGATTAAAGGGAGTAATAGGTAACGTTTTTTTTTTTAATAAAGAGCGGATGAAGCAATTTAAAATACGAAACCGATAGTTATATCTAGACAGAAAATTAGAATAATCCAGAAACCATAATTTTGTGCATGATAAATAGATGTAGCAAAAGAAAAAAAAAAATAAAGAATGTAAATATAAAAAACTAGGTAGATAATACCAATTAGATAAAAGAAAATATTAAATTTGTCGTGTTTGAGCATAAATACCTTGGAAAGCACAAAAGTATAAAGTTTTTTCAGCATCGGGTATATCTACAGCAAATATAATCTTAGCAAATAGTAGAATAAAAAGAATTGGAATTACAAAAAATAAATTAGAATAGTAGTCCTAATTTACAAATTAAACTAAAATTAATGGAGATCTTCTATTATTTAATAATTTTATACAATACAAATTTTTATTACATTTTTATAAAAAACATACATCCAACTTATTTACTTTTTTTATATATAAAATATATTTACATTTTTGTATTACTAATAATTATCTCCTCCTTGAATACATAGAAAATAATAGAGATAAATATATAATGAAATATATAATAAACTAAATTTATAAAAATTTTTTAAGTTTAATACAAATACATAATATATTATTAATAAATTTAATACTTAATACAATAATAACGATATTTAGCAGCAAGATTATAATAGAAGATTAATATTTTATATATAAATTATAAATAGAGTGTTGAAGCTATAATTGAAAAAATATTTAGTATGATTGATTTAATCAAAATAAAGAATAGAATAATTAGTGTATTAATACTAATAAATAGAATTTGAATATTACTAATTAGTATTTTATACTTTTTATAATAAAAAGAGAATATTTTCCCAATAGTTATATATTAAAAACACATTAATAAAATTAAGATAATAAGAGGCACTAATCACACTTGTAATAATAGCAATAAATGAAACAGTATAAATACTCCTTGAAGATCTTTATTTTAAATAATATCACTATTATTATTATTATTTTCATTATTAATAAGATTCTTACCATTATTATTATTATTTTTAATGTTAAAAATTTTACCATAAATAATTAATAGTATTAAAAAGATTAATATTTGTGAATATATGTTGGAACAGATAAAAAGAAAAAGATTATATAAAAAGATATGTATTTATACTTAGAGCAAGAAGTAGGAAACCAACCTGAGTAATACTACTATAAGCTAGAAGTTTTTTAATTTCTTTTTTAAAAATTCCAAGTACAGTACCAAAATTAGAGTACCAATAGAACCAATAATAAGTATATTATCTATTATATATATACTAATATTATATTGATTATCAGGTGTAATAAAAGAAATATTTATATTAATAATTTTAACTATAAAAATAAATACACTAAATTTAGGTATAATTATTAGTCAAGATGTTACTTTAGTAGGTACACTATTATATACATCAGGTGCTCAATTATAGAATGGAAAAGAAGCAAATATTCAAAGAAACTCCTTAGAATAAGTACGAGTCCAAATTTTTATATATTTATATTAGAACAATTACTTATATTAATTATTATAGTATTTTCAAAATTAAGTGAACCTGTATAACTATAAATAATACCACAACCAAGTAGATTAATACATGATGAGAGTCCACCCTGTAAAATTTATTTAACAGTAGCATCAATACTATTTTTATAAAAACGATAGCTTATAATAATATAAATAGAAAAAGTTTTAAGTTCTAGACTAATATATATAGTAATAAGATCATTAGTTGAAATAAGTAGAAGTGAACCTATAATATTTAGTACAATAATTATATGAAAAATATAAGTTTTTTAAAAAAAAATAGCAGAATGATCTTTATAATCTATATTTAGATAAATAGCAATTATTATTACAAAATTTAACTAAAACAAGTAAATGTTTTAAACATTAAATAGACTATTATAAAGACTTACTCCAGATCAAAGAGATTAAATAAAAAATACATTAAATGAAAGTAGTACATAATAAAATAGAACTACTGCTGTAATTTCACTAAGATAATTCTTAATTCGATATGAGGAGAAAAATTGAATGGCAAGAAAAACTACAAAGCGCTATAAATAGCAAATTTAAATTAAAAAAAATTTTTAAATAAAGTAATGTAAAGTCAGATAAGATAAGGAAAATAACACTATCTTAATATATTTTTATTAATAGTTTGAAAAGTAGTTAAATATTTGTATTTATACAGGTTATTTTCTAGAATAAAATTATATAAATAAATAATAATTAAGTTATAAAATAATGGTATAATCAATAAATAACTTTTCTTTATTAAATTTTTTATTTATTTTTTAATTATAACCCCTCTAATTTAAATTTATACCTTGCCTAAAAAGTTACAAATAAATTTGTTTTATTTTGCTAATGTAAGGTTTATAAGTCCCCAAAACATTATATTTAATATAAAAGAGGTAGAATTAGTTTAATAGGTAAAATCACGTTTTGTGGCAACGCTGTTAAGAGTTCGAGTCTCTTATTTTACCCTAAAAAAATACATTACCTTTGAATATAAATATATATAAGTATATATAATATATAGTTAATAAATTATGTTTAAGGATATGGTTTACTTTTTAAATTAAGATAAAAAAGACTTAAAATATAAAAATCAGTTCAAAACATCATAATAAAAGAGCAAAAACAAATAATAAGCGAAGTAGTGTAACGGTAGCACAACAGTCTCATGATCTGTTAGATTGGGTTCAAATCCTAACTTCGCTAAACTAATCAATATTTACTTATATGTATAAAAATTTATTAATTAAGGTCCTTTAGTATAGTGGTTCGTACAACTCCCCTTCAAGGAGTCAGGATCAGTTCAATTCTGGTAAGGATCAAAATTTAGGAATAATTGTCATAGGTAAGACTAAGCAATTGCTAATTGTTAGGGTTAATAGCTCTTGGACGTTCGACTCGTCCTTATTCCGTAAAAAAAATCAATCTTTATTTTTGTTCAAACTTCAATTAGATTTGTATAATATAATAATAATTAAACCAAATTTGAATCAATCGAGGCTGCTTATGAATGTTATCACGATTTAATACTACCTGGCTTCGAATAAAAATATAAAACAGATATATAAAAGCTACGATTATATCCTAGTATTATAAAATCATTACAAAAATAAAAAGCTGAAAGAGAAGTGGAAAACATAAGCATTAAGAAAAGGGAGAGTGTCGATGTTATTAAATTACATATTTTTAGTCTGGGTTTACGCCTCATAATCTTAAGAGTGTAACTTTCTCCTTAAAATCTAGAAAAGCAACAATGTTTAAGGCGATCCCATACATCAATTAGCTACCAAAAATAGGTATAATACAATTAGCCGATCACTTAGATAAAAACCGAATAGTATATAAACCCTGAGTCGTATAATTTTATACCTGCTTTAAACCAAAAATTTGGGGTTATTAATATAATTATTATACTTGTTAACAAACGGAAAAATTTAACCTAGATGAAATAATACAAATTTGTAAAGATACAAGTACTTTTACTAAACTTGGTTTATGATGTAAAATATTCGCTCATAATCCAATACACAACAATCAAGGTTACTGGAAAGATGTAAAGCTAGATATCTTTAATAGTTTTTCATTTGCAGGAAAAAGCTTACTTATGTTCTTACGACATATGTTTTGATTGCTCCAGTAGTAGGCTTTCAAGTTACGACATAAGCCTGTCCCTCACTACAGCTCATTGTCAAAAAGGCCTTCTTTACATTTTTTTTATTTATGTTATCTATATCTAAATTTGTCATTTTATATGAAATGATTTACTCATTGTTTAAACAGATTGTCCTGATAATATTAATATGAAACTATCTTAATTTAGGGAGATTTGATTCTGTATTCTTAATTAAATCTTGTATTTTACTTGATAATGTTTAATTTAAAACTAAATGCAAAGATAAGAAAATTCTTTAAATAACTTTATATAATAAATTAACAAATTTTAGAATTAAATTATTAGATTCATTGCAAATTATGTCGAGGTAGTATAGATGTATTATTTAAATCATTTAATTGTAAATTGAATAAAGGTTATTTTACATACCTTTGTGAAGATAAATAGATTATATAGTGAAACTTTTTATAAAATATATTTGAATAAAATTCCTATTATATTTAATATTTATATTAAGAAAAATGATTGGAATATGAAAGAAGAATGATTAAATTAATTATCCAAGGATGTAGTAAGATTATTAGAAGTTAAAAAAGTTTAGTTAAAAAATTTATAATAAATACTCATTAAATGTGACTAAATTTGTAACAGCACCTAAATTAGCTGATGCTATTTAAACTAGCAATGACTATACTAAGTCTTATGTAATTAAATTTAAGATGATGAGAGGTAAAGTTGATAAGAGATTAGAGCTGCATATTTTTATGCTAATATTAATCCGGGGTTATTCTTACGATATGATTTAGATTTATCCAATTTTTATGCTTAATTATATGCCTGTATCTAAACCTACTTTAACTAAAGTTAAAAACTAGATAATTACTTTGGATTAGTTTAAGTATAAATTACACACCTGATGATGACAGATGAAGAGTTCCATTTATTAAAATGAAAGATTATAAAACAGGAGAGGTAAATATCCAAACAACCATTTTTAGAAAAATATTAAAGAAGCATATAAGGAAAGATACAGTATTAAAGTTGAAACTAAATTTGACAGAGGTAAATAATTAATCAAAAATTCTTTCTTAAGTTTATACACTATTAAAAAGACTACTCCTATTGAAAAACAATTAAGTAAGTTAATGCTAAATTCAATATATGGAATATTTGGTAATAAAGCTTCATTGAAAATTGTTTACTTTAAAGAAAGTATAAAAATAACTAAAAACTATTATTATTCACTATTTGCAGAATTAGATAATAATTTAATATTAATTAAATATTGTAGTATAATAAAGGAGTATTTAAGCAAATGGTTGACAGATAATTAAAGTAATAATAATATTGATAATAAACTTTCTAGAAATAGAGCTGTTACATATGCTGTACAAATTTATGCTGCAATTTATGCTTACGCTAGATTGTCTATAATTAAATATATTCCAGGTAATCCTTGTGTAATGTCTGATACAAATACTGTAGTATTATCATAACCTTTACTTTAAAAATGTATACTGAAAGAATTAGAAAAAATTTTATCTAAAATAGAATATGTCCTAAGTGAAGCATTAAAAATAAATTATTTGCGATAAACAAATTGAAGATAAATAAATAATTAAAGCTAGTGGTGTTAAAGAGTTAATTTATGATAAAATAAAATTATTATTAGCAGGAGAAACTGTAGCTACATAAGGTTCAACCTTGAATGTAAAAAGGAGTACACTAGACATAGATAATTTAAATAAAACAATAAATCTTAAATGACTAAATAAAGATATTAACATATAAATCGGTATTAGGAGATCAACTTTTAAGCTATTGTACACTATATTAAAGATAATTAATTAAAAATAAAAAAAAGATATAAATTTAAATAAATTAAATAATAAATATATATATATAATTATATAATATTTTAAATATAAAGTGAGTATATTTACTTAAAAAGTATTTGTATAGTTACTATACTATTTAATATATAAGCAGTTGGAATTTCCCCAAACCCAATAATGATAACGTACCTTCTAATAATTTTAATGCAACAGATCTAATTATAAAAATAGCAATTGATTAGGGTATTATATTATAATTATTATAAATTATACCTTAAATATTTATCGAACACGGTAACTATAACCTTTAACTACTAAGATAGAAGGGATATTAAGTATTGGATTGAATATAATTTCAATTAATAGCTCAAATCAATTAATAGCTACTAACCCTTACAATATGAATATAAAAAAGTAATACCTTAGCAGGTGCTACAGAGGTGTTGTCTTTTTACTTGAAGCTACCTAATTAAACAGCATCCTATACCCCTATAGAAAGAGAGTCAGATTTAATTTAATTATGTCTTTATTTTATGGAAAAAATATACCTGTTTACTCTAGACCTTATAATTATAGATAAGCGAAGTTTATAACTAGGATGCCGGTTAGTGTTTAAGTTACTAAGAGTTCTAATAAATTGTACATTTAAACGTTACATATAATTGCATTACTTCTACCTACCTTTTAATGGTAATAAATCGTTAATCTCAAAACCTGTAAAGAACTAAGTAATTTTTATAATGTCTTATAAGACTCTTAACGCTAATTGGGCTACTTTCTACTATTATTGCTGATTTTATCAATCGTATCAAGAAGTTATTTTAAATTATACTCTTCTTTGTTAAGTCTTTTAATAACATATCATAGGTAGCGCACTTCTTTGCTGCCAATATAGACCCCTGAGATAAAGTTATATTAGGTAAAGTTGGACTATTGCTTGCGCATCTTGTTATTAAGATTCAATATTAGCAGGTTATGCTTAGCTTTATTCGTGCTTTACTTTATCGTTCAGTTAGGAGATTAGTTAATCAACTACTAGTGTGACCGTAATTAATAAAGACCATTTTGCTTACTACTACTTCGAACTTTTTAACTCTTGGTTTGAGCATTTTCGCTAAATAAAAAAGGTCTTATGTGGACCAACTCTGCTAACAGCTTTCCTAACATATTATGATTCCTTTTAAACTATAATGGTTTGCTACTACTAACACATAGTCTAACGCCCCTCTTAAACAGGCCTACCCACGTAAAGAATAATATTAAAAAACTCTCACCCTCCGATAGAAATATCTATTTGAGAATATCGCTGTAATAGTAGGTAAACGTTAAGTAACGAGGTATAAGCATATGGGTTAAAGAACAGGCCTTCGAATCGCCTCGTTCGATAAACAAGTACATAAAACTATTGCAAAGATACTCTACGTGAACTCCTCACTATAGAAAGTTTATTGCCATACAGGAATTTAAACAATTGACTAGCTCTACAGGCTTACTATCTAAATATAATTAATTATTTACCTAAAATTCTGTGTAAAATGATGTTACTATATCATCAACGATACTTTCTATGACTACTATTATTATAATTTATAATAGAATAAACTTTATTATCGCTTTCGATATCTTTATTTTCTTTATATTTACAATTATAGAAATCATTAAAATTATCAATATTAACTAAGAATCCTAAAGGCAAATCTATATTTTCTCTTCTATTATCATATAAAAGACTAAATTTCTTATCATTTTATTGAAAATTGCCCACCCTGTTTGACGTCTATCTATAGCTTTTTTTAAAAATAAAGGTTTGTAAAATTTGAATAGTTTTATTATCTGCTTAAATATTAAGGGTTAACAATTATATGCTTTTCTAATTGACTATAGCTCTTATTTTCTTTATTTCCTTTTTGAATAAGAGAATAATAATTTCCAGTTGTACCCCTGAAATTAGATCCTATAGTTAATTGTTATCTATTTGTCCAAGTTACAACAGCTACGGTTAATTGCTTTTAATAAAATATTAATATTACCAGATAATTCTATTCTCAGATTCTTAAAACTTTTTATTATATATTGAGTGTTTTTGCAAATAGGATTAGTTATAATCTCAGATTCTAATTTTTCAATGTCAATTATATATCCATCGCTAGTTAAATAACTTATTTTTATTCCTAATATATTAAAATTATGTCAACATTCACTATTAGACTTATATTTATCCTGTTATTAAAGATGCAATAAAAGGCTCATTAATTATTAGAGAGGGAATAATTATAGGTGTAAGATTATAATTTAATTAGGACAATATTTGTATAAGGAATAGTCCATCAAATTAGGAAAACTTTTTTAAATAAACTTTATTATATTTTCTCTTCATTAAATGAATTATTGATGCTTTTAACATTTCATCTGAATCAGTATAATAAGTTAGATAAATTGATGTTGTTGTTTTCCCATCAAATATTGATACACAATAAGGAATCATTATATCATTTATTTGTCTTTTTTATAAAACCATGGTTATTAGCTTATTAAATATAAAAGCTGATTTATTTATTGTTTTTAGAACTTAACTTTATTTATTTTAATGAATTTTGATCTTTATGAGTTAGATATGAAAAATATTTAGATTTAGCTGTATTTATTTTTAATAGTCTTTGTTAACTCTTTTTTAATTCCTTGTCTTTGTGTAGTCTTTTGTAACTTTTCATAAGTAATAGAGAAAGAGACATTTTATTTTGTTAAAATATTAATATTGATATAAAATATAAAGACCCTCTAATTTAACTCAAATTTTATTATTTTCCTTCCTATAAATAAAAAGAAATTACCACCACTAATTAAGACTAACATAAAAAAGTCAATAGTGATAAATAAGACATATAATTTTGTATATGATTAACTCAGATAATTTACTGAAAATATATGTATTAAAGTACTTATATATAAAAAAGGAATAAACATACTTACTAATAAATATTAAAATTACCAAGATAGTATCATATAATCCGATTCTATTAACGTAAATAGTTTTATTCTTACGGGACTATGAAATAAACATACTTCATAAAATAGAATAGTAGATAATAAAGAGGCAACACTCAAACAAGAAATAGTAATAATATGATAACCTGTTGTTCATATTTCTATACATAATAATCAAGTTAAAACTAGCAATTAAAATTGCTAAATACATTTATAAGTTGTTATTAAAGAAATTGTTCCTATAACTCTACAATAATCCACTCATATACTCAAACCTATTACAGATTTTGCTCTTGCTATAGTTTATATAATGTACAAATGTTTGTCCTATATTATCAATAAATTCCGAGTATAAAAGTATTTTTATTTTCTAGGAGCACCGCATGTACAAAGAAAGTAAAGAAATGAAGTTTATGATTTATAATACATAGATTTGTTTCTATTTAAAATAGTTACAAGAAGTTATATAATAACAATTATAATTGTTCAACTGTTTAGGAATAAGGTAAATTCTAAAAGATTAGCAAATAGAACAAAAAGAAAAGTGAATAAATAAAAGGAAGATAATTTTCATTATTAGCACCAATTTGAGCTTTAACAAGACTATTTATACTAGCAAGACTAGAATCAAGAGAAATACTTAAATAATTAGGAATAAGTTTATTAATATTGTTAGCAATAATATGTAGAGCAATAGTAAGATAAACAGTAATAATAGTATAAACTCCTAGATTACTAAGACTAAAATTGATATAACCTAGAATAGGGAGAATGATAGACACAAGACTTTTAACTTCGAATTGCTCTATGGGATAATTAAAAATCATAAACATGATAAAGGATAAAATTTTATTAAATTAACTTAATAGAATAATTTAAATTAAATACTAGCAAACAGAGCTAGATAAGCAAATGTAAATTTATTAAAATTAGTAACTAATAAGTTGAGGCATAGGTTAAAAGTAAAGATCAGATAATCTAGTAAGACTTGTGTATAACGGTTAGTTATGTATACGCACAAGGGAAAATAATAATTAAAGGATATATTTAAATATAATAAGAAATATTTATAGATAATAAATAAAATAACTTTTTAAAAAAGATTAATTCGCGTATACCACTACCAAGACTGACTAACATATTAATTTAATTTTATAAAAATATTAGTTACTGCGCGCTACTTATCACCAGAACTTAATACTTATTAATTTTATTTAAAAAAATGTTTTAGATTCATTGATTGATGATGAGAATTTATTAATGCAATTTAGAATTGTTGATAAAAATAGAAAATATTATAGAAGTATTTCTTATTTAGATAACATTACAAAAGATAAATTTAAGGAATTATTTGATGTATATCCTACCTTGTGGTAATTAGTAGGAGATGAATATAATTCACTTTTTGATAAACCTAAAATGGTTTTAATTTATTATATAAACTCTGTTAATAAAACAAAGAAATAAAACAATCTAATTTGAAAAAAGATAAAAATTGTAAATAATACATTAGCACATATAAAATATGGAGCCTGCTCCTTGCTCCTTGCGGGGTTATAATATACCAAATACTATGGATTTTAGACAATGGGGAAGATGTAATATAGAACCAGCTTATAATAATAATAAAGCTGTAGTTTATAAAAATAGATCTAAAGCAATATCTAAAATAGAAATTAATGAAAGTGAATCAAATGTTGATTTTGTAGTTAATGATAAAGTACTATTTAGTTTTATTGATATTTTAATTGTTGTTATAACTTAACTTCTTTCACTAGAAATATTAAATATAATGTTAAAAATATAGAAATTACCTATAAATATATAGATGGATAAGTTCTATTAAAATCTGTGAAAAAGAATTTATACAGAAAATAGATAAAGTTGCAGATCTAAAGATAGATTTATTACTATGGACTTAGAGAGTAGAGTACTAAATGGTACAATGTCTGTTTATTATTGTATTATATATGATGGTACTTTAATAAATAATTTAAAATATTATAATAGCATAGATGAAATGTTAAACAGTGCAATTCAATCTTAAAAAGAAAATATAGAGGTCTAATTGTTTATATACACAATTTTAGTAATTTTTATGTAAATTTCTTATTAAATAACCTATCTGAATTAGCAAATAATAATATTATATTAATAATTAATGATAATAATTTTTATTTATTTAAAATATCTAAATAATTACTATATTAAATATAGAGATTCTTATTTACTGCTACCAAGTTCTTTAAAAAAAGTTAACTATATCTTTAGCTGTAGAGGAAAATGGAATATTCCCAGACAGAATTGTAAATAATAAACAAATAAATTTAGATTATGAAAGCAAAGCAGCATATAAAATATTTAGATAATCTAACTAATGTTGAATATAAAAATTATTGCAAAATTACAAACAAAATGGACTCTAGATAAAGAACTCACCAAAATATTGTGAAAGATGTGTAATTAGTTTACATTCATTAATACAAAAATTTAATTTATTAATATTTAGACTTATAGGTGTCAATGCTATAAAATATAAAACTTTACCGTCATTAGCATTAGCTATTTATAGCTCTAATTTCTTAGAAAATGATTATAACATACCTAAATTACAAGGTGAAATATATAAATTTAACTAAAAAGGGTATTATGGAGGAGCAGTAGATGTTTATCAACCTATTTTAAATACAGGTAAAGTATATAGATATGATGCTAATTCTTTATATCCTTATGCAATGCATAGTTTCGATATGCCAGTAGGTAAACCTAAATATTTTGAAGGTGATATATACAAATACAAATATGAAACTGATCCATTTGGATTTTTTTAACTTGAAGTAGAAACTACTAAATATTTAAAACATCCTATATTACTATATAGAAAATGTAAGGAAACTAAATCTAGTTGTATAGCACCCTTAGGAAAATGGAAAGGTGTATACTTTTCAGAAGAAATAAAAATGCTATAAATTAGAGGGGATTATAATTTTAACGTTATAAGAGGTTATACCTTTGATATAAAAAATATATTTAAGAATTATGTTGAAATTTTTTTAATTAAAAAATAGTAATAAATTGATCCTATGTATACTATTTCTAAATTATTATTAAATAGTTTATATGGTAAATTTGGTCTGTCTCCTAATAAACCATAATATAAAATAGTAGATTCAAATGATTTATCTAACCTAAGTTCTAATTTAGATATTTTATCTGTTTTACCTTTGAAAAAGATAGACTTTTTAGAATAAATCTATGGATCTTGAAGATGATTTTAAAATTTCATTAAATATTAATGTGGCAATTGCAGTCGCGGTTACAGCTTATGGTAGAATACCTATGTCTAAGTTTAAGAATTAAAAAGAATTTGATTTATATTATTCAGATACAGATAGTATAGACATAAGTAAACCTTTTAGATTAAGTATGTTGGTAAAGAATTAGGCCATTCTAAATTAGAATATAATTTTAAAGATGCTGTTTATTTAGCACCTAAGGTATAAGGAGGAATAAATATAGAAAATAATGAAGAAATAATAAAAATTAAAGGTTCTAAAAAAAAGTATCATTTATAGATTAAAAGTCTTTATTGAAAAAAGATGAAAAATACTACATAAATAAAGGGTATAAAGATTTAAGTAATGGACAAATCAAAATTAAAATGAAATTTATACATTAATGGTTACTTCTAACACCTATTTATGATAATAATAATAATTTAATTGAAACTAAACCTTTTTACATAAAAAACTGTTTTAAATTAAAACAAAAAATAGGTATAGATTTTCTTTTTTCTGTGTTATTTAATAAAGAGGTGGCTGTCGAAGGTTTAGGGGTAAACACCCTTTGATTTTAATTTACTTTAGTAGAGGTATAACTATTACCTCAGAGTCACAGAAAATAAATAAATATATTACACAGGCCAGTTAGGCTAATTAGATTCATATAATCTATTTTCACTAGAATATTGGACTCTTATGCTTTATATTATAAAATTTTATACCTATCGGTCGTTGATATTGAATTAACAATTAATATTATGCATTATTCCATTAGCCTTTAATTAAAAACCAAACAGTGAAAAAGGATTTAGTAACACAACAATATTTTTTAAATTGATAGTAATAAGCTTAATTATTATATATCGCTTCTCGTTAGTAGAATTGCTAAAAAGACTGAAAAGAAGTTAATAAAATATGTTATTAAAGTTTAAATATATTAAACCCAATTTATTTATTATTAAATATACAAATTAACTTTCTCAATAGTTTGGTTAAGGACAATCAAAATAAGAACATCGAGGTAATAGATGTACAAAGTAATAGAGAGACTATTTGTATTTACTTTTTAAAGAATTAAAAACTGATATTAACAAAACTATCGCCAATTAAACCTTAGAAATAAGATTAAAAATAAGGATTGAAAAATACCTTGATATCCTAAAAAGATTATTTGATGAATTAAATGTAATATTAGACAGTGGTTATTTGAATATAAATGGATGTATAATATAATTCTATTATCAGTGTATAGATCTATATTAGAATATGATTTGGATTTAGAAAAAAAGTTTAGATATCAAAGAATTTGAAAACGAAGTATTTTTTTGTAATCTTTACTTGAATATTATGAGGAAGGTAGTACTTATAAAATTAGATCCGAGTATAAGAAAATCCTTAAAAAGAAAGGTATTAGTTTGGTACAAAAATTAAACAACAGCTTCTGATTCAGATTATGTTAATGAGAATATCAAATATAATAAAGTACTTTCAATTCTCTTAAAAATTTTGTTGAAAATACCCTGTATAAATTTAGCAAAATAAATCCTTTTACAGATGAACAATATGAGGTTAAACAATAAAAGCTTTTGATTATTCATTGTTGGAGATAATATTTTCAATAGTAACTTTTACTAATATTTTTTGGGGGATTTAGATGAAAAGCGAATAAAATTAAAATTTAATGGAGGCTTCGAAGATTATGAAAACTTAATCGTGAGATTTAAAGAAGGACAAGAGAAAAAACCTTAATAAAGATTTTAGATGAAAATGGTTATACTTTAAAGGAATTGTTAAATGATGCTAATACCTTAGCAAAAGATGATATAGTATATAGTAGAAAAAGATAAAGGATAAACTAAAAAAGTTGATGGATAATTTAAAATCTGAAGAAAACTTAAATTAACTCGAGATAGAAAAAGTATCGAGTATGAGGATTTAATTAAATCTGGTAAAATATTAAAAGGCAGTATAAGTTTTATATAAAAATATATTTTAATAGCTCAGAACACCTCTGCAGATTTGAGTTTAGTGATTGACTTTGAATTTTTTAAAAATGAAATAAATATAGTTAATAAAGCTTGCTAAACCTTAGGATAACAAAATTAATAAAATTAATACCGCAGGCTCAATTAAAAATAAGTTATCCGCGCAGATCTTTATCTTAAAATAAATAATATTAAATAAATATAAAAACTTAAATTAAAATGGAATAGTTTTATGTAATTAAATTTTATAATAGGTAAACATTAGGTTGTAGTAAAATGTATTACAATGAAATGAAATTGTATACATAATTTACCAAAGTTTTTTGGAGTTTAATAAAATTACTTATTGAATTGATATTCAAAGTAAAAAAAGTTTAGCTAAAAAATATTAGAAGTTTTAGTTCTAATAACAATTAAGTATCCGAGGTTTTTAATGTAAAATTAAGGTATTTTCTAGTTTATGTATTAAAACTTATATACTGATTTTCAAAACCTCCAATTTTGGAACAAATTTACAAAGTATTAGATTCTAGTAGTTTTTAAAAATGGTACTTTTCTTTAGAAGATCATAAATTATTAATTAAATTGATATAAACTAATTAAATTAGAAGAATTCACTATTAAATTTAATAAAAGATCTAAAATAGATTACTAAAGTTTAATTGAACAATATTTGATCAGTATTAACGCAAAATGAATTAATATTAAATTCTAATAAGGAAAATCTGTTATTAGATAGTAAACCTTTGAAAAGAAAGTATAACTTTAAGACACAATAGCTTCAAATTAAGAGTAACAGAATAAATTAAAATAACTTTTATGAGTATCGATAAGAAAAATTCTAAAGATGTTTCAATTATAAAACTTAAAATAAGTAAAACAAGGTCTCTCTAAATATAGACAGGTCAATTTAACAAAATTAATTTTATAAGTTAAATAAGTTCATTATTTGTTATATTATAGTGTTTAGTATTAAATGATTACTTGTATTAACAGTGGGTATAGAACAGCGGATTATAAAAAGCTTATTAATTATACAATATGGAATTATAAACATTTCAATCATTCCATTAACTATTATTCACTTAGAATTTGAAGTAAAATTTTAGATTATACAACTTCCCCTCATTAAATGAATTTGTTATTTGTTTTGTGACTTTTATTAATTTTGCAGGTTTTGGAAATTAGAAAATTTTTTCCTGTAGAATTTATAGTTGAATTCACAACAAATGAAGTTTTATAAATAATTTTTAAATATTGACCCGTTAAATTTTGGGGTAGACTTTATAACTAAAATAAGTTTAAGGATCGACCAGCAACTATTTTGTTACTTATATTTTTAATAATTTTGTGTTTTATTTTATTTATTTTTTATTTTTTATTTTTAATAATCCAATTGTTCTATTGAAAAACTTTTAAGATGCGCAAAACATCTACTAAGAATCTTTTTTTATAAATTTCTTATTTAAGAAACAAGGTTACTTGGTATAGACGATTAATAATGGAAATAGAAAGAGTAGGAGTTTCGTAGTAAATTATTACTTTCCCAAAGATCAGCTCTCCATTATTAACCCCACCACATATCACACCATCCCCCTATCGACACATACGGCTCTTAATTATTATAGAGAAGTTGAGATGTGAATATAGGCTTTCAACATGTTAGAGATTTCGACCTCAGTTGTTGGCCTTTTGTTATCTGTAAGACTTTTCTCAATTATAGGAACTAAAGATAGTTTCAGCTCTCTCTTCTTTTTTCCTAGTTTTCTCTAGTAGATATCCGTTTTATACAAGCTATGTCAAGATTGACCTTAGAGTCAGATGGTTGTTGAGATGTGTGTAAACCTCTCGTGTATCCGAATTGCGTTAATACCTTGGTAGTATTAATAACATCGATCTTTTCCAAGTGGAAACAATCACCCTCTCCCTCTATTCTGCTTAAATTCCGTGATCTGCTTGTTATCTAACCCTTCGCCCCCCGTTTTCTAAGAAGTAACAATTCAGTGAGATGCGTTGAGGTTAATTCGTTTGGTCCTCGCTCATCCTTAGACGAAGCATCTTTAACAGGTTTGCTAGACCTTGTGCGATGAGGAGACTCAACAGCATTAGACTCCAAGAAGTAAAGGCTCTCCGCATGTCTTAGATAGTTAACCATGACTAACCCAGTCACAATAATTAACCAATTAGAGCTTGGTGTGCCACCCGCTAATATCATCTATATTATAGGAAAAACTAACTTTTAACTCATAATTTGAATCGGTGAAAGGATTTAATTTACTTATCCTAAATTCTTTTTGACTATCAAAATGTGATGACCTCGAACTTTTATAGCTCTTCTAGAATGAAATTAGCTTTATTTTTTATAATTTTATTATCTTGGAATTACAAATTGGATTACATTTCAATTAAATAGCCTTATTTATAACTTTATTAAAAAGAATAACTAATGATAACAAGTTAAATTTTAATTTTTATTTTTCTTAGTTTTCAACATCTGATAAATCATGATCAATCAAAATTAGGAAACTTATTTTATATACTTGATTAAAAAAGTTACATCGGTTCTAGCTACTGTATTATTTTATATATCTCATAGTAAATATACTTGATTTATTTTAAATTTTCTATTAAAAACTTTTTTTAAACTCTATTAAAGATTAATAATTAACTTAACTTTGTTAAAAACAAGATAAATATCAGGTAAATTGTAAATTTTGTTAAATTCTAATAGCAACCTCTGTATAATTTATATATTTCCTTCATAATAGTCGTAGTTGTTTTTGAAATGTAATCAGTTACTTTGAACTTGATGCATTTTTTAAATTTTAAGTAATAAATATAATTTATATAAACATCAATCAATAAATGTAATTATGAAGTTTAATTTAATTATAAAAAAAGACACAACAAATAAAATCATAAGTAATTTAAAATTAAGAAATTGATATAAAAAATAAAGTTTAAAATAAATGATTTAAAAATAAGATTAATGATTAGGTTCATAGGACTGTTTTAGATTATTGACTTACATTATTAAATATAGATTCTTTAAATGATGCACTTAAAAAATAAGAAAAACACTTATAAATAATAATAGAAAAATTAGAAAATATTAAAAAGAATAAAAAGGGTATACAGTCTTAATATAAAATTAAATTGGAGCGTTAAGAAAAATAAAAATCACAATAGTACTAGAAAATGTTAACATATATTTATGTATATTCCAATAATTCCTGATGCCTCAAGACCAAACTTTTAAATAATAAATTTATTTTAAATAATCTCTATTATTCAAATCATCATTGATAAAATATAAAATAGCGCAAAGATTAGTAACACTAATAAATTATCATAAACATAACTATTATTTAAATAATTAAACTAATTGTGATTAAAATTTCATTAATAAGTATCCTAATTAGAAATAAGATTAAAATTCGGTAATAAAAATATGTTGAAACTCATTCAATGAAGAAACTAAAAACCTAATAAATAAATTAAAAAAGTAGGCCACATAACCATATTTATTATAAGATTACAATTAAGAATTATTAAAATTTTAAAATAATTAATAAAAGCTTACACAAGTTAAATAACTTATTTAAACATCACTCTTACCTGTTAGACTCTCCTCACTCTTTAAAAGACATGTTTTAATTATATATTATCACCTTTTTTTATTAAGGCTGATTATTGATTAATTAACTATATTTTGTATATTTTATTGCTTTAATTTCTTTATTATAATAGGATAAATATTATTTGTTACTTGTATATTTTACTTAGAGACATTGGAATAATTACCTTAATTTATTATATATCTTTCATTAATTTATGGTTCTTGTCCTTATATTTGATATGGCTTACATTACATTAACAAACATATAAAGTCTTTGTTTCTTTTTATTAAAGGACCGTGGATGGCCCGTCTAAAGCCGTGCCCGTGTCTCTATAAAAAAATAAAAGAAATAAAATAACTTTTTGGCCTCTTAAATAAGTAAGGGTGCGCCCCACCCCTACCACCCCTG